>Ga0307376_10000207_pt1 | contig 80490 bp, 58 predicted proteins | sample TR2MG_FD_202536 | JGI IMG/M metagenome (GOLD analysis project Ga0307376, IMG submission 202536) | Soil microbial communities from Risofladan, Vaasa, Finland - TR-2 | ecosystem: Environmental > Terrestrial > Soil > Coastal area > Acid sulfate soil | place: Finland: Risofladan, Vaasa | collected...
CCGTGCCTGCCTCTTCCGCCGTAGGTATCGACGATGATTTTCCTGCCTGTGAGCCCGCAGTCTCCTTTTGGGCCTCCCATTACGAATCGCCCGGTCGCGTTGATATGGAATACCGTCCTTTTATCAATGAGGCCCTCGGGTATGACGGCAAGGACGACCTTTTCCTTGATTTGCCTTTGCAGCTCTGCGCGCCCGATAGAGGGGGCGTGCTGGGCAGCAACCACAATTGTGTGAATGCGTTTTGGCCTGCCGTTTTCGTATTCGACGGTTACCTGGCTTTTGCCGTCGGGTCGCAGCCAGGGCAGTGTCTTGTTCTGTCTGAGTTTTTCGAGGCGGGTGGTTATGGCGTGCGCAAGCTGAATCGGCATCGGCATAAGCTGGGGGGTCTCTCTGCAGGCGTAGCCGAACATCATTCCCTGGTCGCCGGCCCCCTGCTCTTTGTGCAGCCCGGCGCCTTCGGTTACTCCCTGCGCGATGTCGGGACTCTGCCTGCCAACCGATACGACCACGGCACAACTGTCATAGTGAAATCCGAGTTCAGGGTCGTCGTATCCAATCTTTTTTATTGTGTTCCTGACAACAGAGGGAATATCAACGACGGCGGTTGAGGTAATTTCGCCGGCAACTATTACCATGTCGGCCTTGACCATTGTTTCGCAGGCGACCCTACTTTTCGGGTCGTGAGCGAGCATGGCGTCGAGTATGGAGTCGGATATGCGGTCGGCCACTTTGTCCGGATGGCCCATCGTCACAGACTCGCTGGTGAAGAAGTATTTGTCGGAATCACAATTGGGGTTGTTAAAGACGGATTTCTTTGCCATTCGTTATTTACCTTTATTTACCTTTCAGCAAGCGGTTTCATTCCTGCCCAGAATCAATAAGGAATATGTTAATAGATTTTTGCCCGCGGTCAAACAAAAATGGGTCCCGGTGGGGGACGGAGGGGAACGAGTTCATCTATTGCTGCGGTGTTGAGCTATCGTTCAGTCTCCAGTCATACTTCAAGTACTTAATAGAATAAAGCTCTGTTTCAAGGAAGGACTTATCCTGTTCGGAAATATACCTGGTTATGAAGTTCAAGATGGCCCGTATGGCAGGCGGCTGTTCTTTGAACTTTTTGTCGGTGTTATACTTGTTTACGAATTCTTTGCCGTACTCATTAGGCTGAAGCAGGGCGGAGAGACGAACTTCTTTGGTTGCCCGGTCTATCCTGAAGGCGTGGGGGCTCGACAGGAATTTCCGGGCCTGGTCATCCAGCTGCTCCTGAAGCTTTCGCCCGCAATAAGGTTCGCTGCGCAGGGGTGGGCTGTCGAGGGTGGCTCGGCACAGGGCAAAGAATACCCGCGGCTCGTCAAAATCCCTTTGGAAGAGGCGTTTTTCAACTGCCGCGAGGGTGAATTCCTCGTTCATCACCATCATTTTTTGTTTTTCGATGCCTCCGATATCCTTGTTGATGTATCTTATATCGCTGGGAGGCCACCAGAAAAGGCGTCCGAGCCGCGATGACTGAATAGGATAATTATCAACAATTACCTTAAGCATTCTTATGTTGTAGGCATTAATCCAGCAGGCGATTTTGTCCTGTTTGGGCCAGAGGTTGTACGCGTTCGGGTCAAGTCCGGCGAAGTGGTCGAGGAGGGTTTTCAACTCCAGGCGATACCGCTTGAGTGTCTGGTAATCAACCAGCCCTTTATTGTTGACGAAGCCGCCTAAAATTCCGGCGTACTTGTCGTGAAAACGGACTTCGGCAGGAGATTTAGGCCCGTTAGGCTCCGCCGCATTAGGCTCTGCGTGGGGTGGAACGACGTTGGGTTCGGCTGCAGGTGCAACAAGATTTGGCTCGGCTATGGGCGCAGGAGCATTAGGCTCTGGCGGGGCTGCAGCAACATTGGGCTCGACCACAGGCTCGACTGCACCGGCTTGCGGAACAGGCTCAGTCACATCCGGCTTGACGGCAGGTTCGATGTTATTGGGCGTCGGCAGGGGCTCGACAGCGCCGGGTGGAATAATATCAGGCTCCGTCCTTATGATTTCGGCAGACGACGACTCGACGGGCCGGCATCCGATAATAAAGAACGACACAGTCACCCAGGTTAGAAAAGTCAAGGCGCAAATAAAATCAAGGGGTCCTGTTCCTTTGCTCGCAGGTTTCTGTTTCACAAAAGCCATTCATTCGCTTCCGACAAGTAATTACACACATCTGCGGCTGCAAAGCCGCTTTACATATTAGCATAAGAAATCAGGCAACAAATGCAACGATTTGTTCGTTGTTTTTATCGTACTTTTAGCTAACCGGCTTGACCGTGATTGTCGGTGTTTGCGCGAGAAAAAACCAAAGCAGAGGATATTATCGCCCCTGCGGATGGTAAAAGGATTTGCATACCAAACGGGGCACAGCCGCGCTCGGTGAAATTCCGACGACCTTTTTTGGTATGTCTGCAAGCTGTAAGGATGGGCTTCTCTGGTTTTCCTGGGCTTTCAAAAACCGGTATGGCTTTGCAGGGGAGGTCACCGACTGAGTCTGTGGTCGGGGACTTTCGGGGCTATGGTCAAGAGGGGTCGGCAGTTGGACGAATGTAGAATCGCCGGTGCCGAGAGGCCAAATTGGCTTGACAAAAGGCGGTATTTAAGGTAAGCTGGATAGTTAAGCTTGATGCTATGGTATGCACGGACCTGTTTTGAGGGTGATAGAGGTAGTGATGATGAGTAAATCGGCTATTTTCGCTGTTCTGACGGGTTTTTTCTTTCTGGCCGGGGGCTCAACGTGTGCGGCAGTCAACACGAAACCTGTCGAAACGGTGCGCGAAAAGAGCGTGCTTGACACCCAAGACTTTCAGATTATCGACAACTTTGTCGCCCAGGCGATACAGGAGCTGGTAAGAACCAAAGACCTTTCGTCCGTATCAAGAATCCGGACCATCATTTTGCAGAATGAAAGCTCCAATAAGGGGAGCGCCAAAGCGCAGTATGCCGCACGGTTCTTCGAATCGGCATACAAATATATGTCCGAAGCATTTGCAGAAGTTTCGCAGTTGCCGACGGAGAGACAGGAATTTGCGATTACGGTTAATCTTTTGATTCTCCTGGACAGACTGGTGGCAAACGGACCGGCCAATCTGCAACTGGCGGATTTGGCAATCGCGAAGTTAAAGGATGAAAACATGGGGGTGCGGTACTGGGCCGTACATTGTGTCGCCAACCCCGATTTTACGAGACGGCTGAATTCGGCAGAGGCGGATTACTCGAAGCTTTCGAGCAGGATTGTGGAGGAGCTGAAAGGACTTGTTGAAAGCAGCAGTCCGGAGATAATGATTCTAATGGCCCAATTCGCCGGGGATGTGAATGCTCCAGAAACCGAGGAGCTGCTGCTGCAAATGGCGAATGCACGAATAAAAAGGTACGCTGACTGGACGGTGGGATACGAATTGCTGGACACCGACATTCTGAAATCGCTGCATAAAAAGATATCTTCTGCGGGGACGAGCAAGCCCGCACTGGCGCGCGCGTTCGCCCAGCTATATTCGTATGCGATACAAAGGTATGTCAAGGGGCGGGATTACCTGTTCTCAGATGAGAAACAGCAATTGGCTTCGGTATTGATCGAAACGGAGGACAAGTGTCTCCGTGACGTTTTAGGATACCGGGTAAACATCAGGAACGCGCTCGGACGGGACGATTACGAGGCTCTTGCAGCCGAACACGCCGACCTGCTCGGAGATAAGACAAAGGTCGGTCAATTGGCGAAGAAGTGGCGATTTGACTACGGGCAGCGACCTGACGGGAGTAAGATTACCGAGCCGTTGACTTTGCCGGACCCGCCCAAGAGCGAACCATCGGCACAATGACCGAAAATTCAGCGTTAATTGCCGAGCTTACAGGACAAGCCGCATTCTCAACCTTTCTGTCCATGCCAGCCGCTGTCCAGGTTTATGTTTGAGATTTTTCGCCTGTGCACATTTTCAAAGAGGCCGGGGCCTGGTTTTACTTGATAAGAGATTAGGAAGCATTATTATTTGCAGGTGCGAGCCAAAGTTTTCGGGTTGGCGCGTACGTTGAATACGATGACGGTATAAACCGACAGCGTATTAGTAAGCAGCGGTCGGCAATACGAGCAAGGAGAAAGATTTAGTATTTGAAAAGGAGTATGCGTTATGAAGCGTTTATCAACTGCCATTCTGGCGTCTGCAGTACCGGTCATTTTTCTTGGCTGCGCAGCCAATAGAAGGGAGCGGCAGTTGGAGGAGTTCATTACAGCACATGTAGGGAAAATCAAGCCTATGGCAAGAGAGGCAGCTCTTGCTTACTGGGATGCCGCAAATACGGGAAATCCGGAGGATTATGATAAGGTCAGCAAACTGGAATTTGAGATTCGCCAGGTATACAGTAACCCGGAAGAGTTCGCGCTGCTGAAAGGCATAAAAGAATCGGGCCAAGTGAAGGCGCCATTGCTGCGCCGGCAACTGGACAGGCTGTACGACGGCTATCTTGAGAACCAGATAGAGCCGGAGCTGTTGAAAAGAATTGTCGATTTGAGCACCGAAATCGAGAAGAATTTCAGCACTTTCCGTGGGACCATCCGGGGGAGGAAGGTTACCGACAATGAAATTAAGGAAATCCTGAAGACGGAAATGGACTCGGTCAAGAGAAAGGAGGCGTGGCTGGCCAGCAAGCAGGTGGGGCCTGTGGTCGCGGCGGACCTGATAAGACTGGTTAAGCTGCGCAACGAGGCTGCCCGAAAAGTCGGCTTTGATAATTATCATACGCTCTCTCTGACGGTCGCGGAACAGGATGTTAAAGAATTGGACCGTATCTTCAACGAACTCTACGAATTGACCAACGAGCCTTTTGCCGGGCTGAAAGCTGATTTGGACCGCGTATTGGCAGCCATGTACGGCATTACGACTGCGGAGCTGGCGCCCTGGCACTACCATGACCCGTTCTTTCAGGAAAGCCCTCTGGTATATGAGCTTGATTTAGATGCTTATTACAAAGATAAAGATGTCAAGGAGCTGGCGATAAAGTTTTACGACGGCATCGGCTTGCCCGTCGATTCCATACTCGAGCGCAGCGACCTGTACGAGCGTGAAGGAAAGAATCCGCACGCTTTTTGCACGGACATAGACAAGGAAGGCGACGTGCGTATTCTGGCCAACCTCCGGAACAACGAACAGTGGATGGAAACAATACTGCACGAGCTGGGGCACGGGGTTTACGATAAGTATCATAACCCTGACGTTCCGTACCTGCTGCGGGAGCCGGCACACATCTTTACAACAGAGGCGATTGCGATGTTTTTCGGTCGTTTGAGCCGCAATGCCGTTTGGATGCAGAAAATGCTGGATTTGTCGGACGGGCAGCGGGCTCAGATCGAAAAGGTAAGCAGGAAATATACGAGACTCAAACAGTTGATTTTTGTTCGCTGGGACATGGTGATGTACGAGTTTGAGAAGCAGCTTTATGCAAATCCCGACCAGGACCTTAATTCACTCTGGTGGCAGATGGTGGAGAAATACCAGTTTGTCAAGAAGCCCGAGGGGCGGGTTGAGCCGGACTGGGCCGCGAAGATTCACTTTACCATTGCGCCGGTCTATTACCACAACTACGTGTTGGGCGAGCTGCTGGCATCTCAACTGCATAATCACATCGTTCACAATATACTCAGGCTCGAATCGGACAAGAATGTGAGTTATGCAGGCGAGCGCGAAGTGGGGAATTTCCTGCGTCGGAAAGTCTTTGAGCCGGGGGCCGTCTATCACTGGAATGAAATGATTAAGCGCGCGACGGGAGAACCGTTGACGCCTAAGTATTTTGTCGCTCAATTTGTCAAATAATACCGACTTTTGCGACATTATGGAACGACTGCCGGCAAAGATTGCTGTCATATTGTGTTTGTCGCCGGTCTTTTGCGCCGGACAGGCGGCCAGGACGGAGATGCCGGATGCGCGTATGCTGCGTTTTCCTGACGTCAGCGCAGACAAGATAGTTTTTGTATATGCGGGTGATTTGTGGACAGTGTCGAGGGAAGGGGGATTGGCGCGCAGGTTAAGCTCTCCGGTCGGCCAGGAACTTTTTCCGAAATTCTCGCCGGACGGTTTGACTATCGCTTTCAGCGGCAACTATGACGGCAACACGGATGTATACGTGATGTCCGCGGAAGGCGGGGCCCCGAAGCGACTGACTCACCATTCGGCTGAAGACCTGGTGGTGGAATGGTACCCGGACGGCAGGCATATTCTTTATCGCTCTAAGATGATTAGTCCGTCGCACCGTTTCAATCGCCTTTTCAAACAATCGGTTGCGGGCGGCCTTCCTGATACACTGCCTTTGCCGTACGGCGAGCTGGCGAGCTTCAGTCCGGACGGCAACCGCATTGCCTTTCAATTCATTTCCCGGGAATTCAGGAACTGGAAGCGTTATCGGGGCGGGATGGCCAGTGATATATGGCTGTATGACTTTGTCGAGAACAGCTCGGAGAAGATTACGGACTTCGACGGTACGGACGCGGTACCGATGTGGCATAAGAATACCATTTATTTTCTATCGGACCGAGACGAGCGCAAAAAGCTCAATATCTGGGCTTATGACCTGAAGAAAAAGAAGTTCCGACAGGTGACGAAGTTCGGCGAATATGACGTGAAGTGGCCGAGTATCGGGCCTGACGCGATTGTTTTCGAGAACGGCGGCATGCTTCATCTGCTGGAGCTGGCAAGCGAGAAGTCACGGCCAATCAGCATACAGGTACCGGCCGATTTGCCTGAAGTCCGCCCAAAGCTCAAGAAAGTATCGGAGAGAGTTCAGAATTTCACACTCTCACCCAGCGGCAAGAGGGCTTTGTTCGAGGCAAGGGGTGAAATCTTCACGGTGCCTGAGAAGCACGGCAGTGTGCGAAACCTGACGAACACCTCAGGCGTGGCGGAGCGTTTTCCGGCGTGGTCGCCTGACGGCAAGAATGTGGCCTACTTCTCAGACGGCACAGGGGAATACGAATTGTGTGTAAGGCCGGGCGACGGCAAAGCAAGTGAGCGGCAGATAACCAGCGGGGGTAAGGCGTTTCGCTATGACCCGGTCTGGTCGCCGGACAATAAGCGTATCGCCTTTAGCGACAAAACGGGCAGTCTTTTTGTCCTCGACGTCGAGGATGGTAAGCCGCAATTCGTGGATAAGGACAATTGGTGGAGAATCAAGGATTACTCCTGGTCCGCCGACAGCAGGTGGCTGGCTTATTCCAGGCAGATGAATAACGCTTTAAGCGCAATAATGATTTATGACGCAAACGAAGGCAGGACGCATCAGGTGACCAGCGATTATTACAACGACGAGGGTCCGGTCTTCGGGACCGAGGGCAAATATCTTTTCTTCTACTCTGATCGCACGTTTAAACCTGTGTACGACAAGATGGACACCTGGATTTATCCCAACTGCACGGGCATTTACGCGGCCGCCCTGAGGACAGACGTCAATTCTCCAATCGCGCCGCGAAGCGACGAGGAAAAAGGAAAAGAAAAAAAGCTGGAAAAGGAGCAAGAGGAGAAAAAGGACCCGAACGCGGAAAATGAGGGTGAGAAAGAAAAAAAAGACGGCAAGGACAAGCAGGAGAAGCAGGAGAGTGAGCCGGTCAAAATCGACTTCGAAGGTTTCGAAGAAAGGATTGTCAGGCTTCCAATAGATGCGGGAAATTTCGGGCCGCTGCATGCGGTGAAGGGCAAGGTGGTTTTCATCCGGTATCCTGCGGCAAAGCGAGGCGAGCCTTCGGGCACGCTGCTCTATTATGACATCGAGCAGCGCGAGGAAAAAACGGTCATCTGTGGTATTGACGGTTACGACATTTCAGGGGACGGCAAGAAAGTCATTTACAAAAGCAAGTCAACGTACGGCATAATTGACCTGGCTGAGGGCAAGAAGGCGGGAGATGGGACTATAGCCACGGATAAGCTGAAGGCATGGATAAATCCCCGCGAGGAGTGGCAGCAGATTTTCAACGAAGCGTGGCGGATACAGCGGGACTTTTTCTATGACCCGGACATGCACGGCGTTGACTGGGAGGCGGTCGGGAAGCGATATGAATCGCTGCTGCCGTACGTAGTCGACCGCGAGGATTTAAATTATGTCATCGGTGAAATGATTGCGGAATTAAACGCGTCACACACTTACGTTCGCGGAGGCGACGTAGAAAAGCCTGAAAAGATTTCCGTGGGGCTTTTAGGTTGTGATTTCGAGCTGGACACGACCAATAACCCATACAAAATCAAGAAAATCTACGAGGGCGCCGATTGGGACGCGGATGTACGGTCGCCGCTGCGGCAGCCGGGGATAGATGTGAAGGAAGGGCAGTACCTGCTGGCGGTTAACGGCCGGCCGCTGGACACATCCGAAGACCCCTGGTCGGCGTTTCAGGGGCTTGCCGGGGAGGTAGTGACACTTACGATTAGCTGTTCGCCGAACTTGGTGGACGCCAACGAGGTGATTGTCGAGCCTCTCGAGAGTGAATTTCGGCTGCGCAACCTTGCCTGGATAGAGGACAATAGGAGCAAGGTCGAAAAAGCAACCGGCGGGAAAGTCGGGTACATCTATGTGCCCGATACAGGCTGGAACGGTCAAAGTGAGCTGGTGCGGCAGTTCATCCCCCAGCGTACCAAGGAAGGTTTGATTATAGATGAGCGGTTCAACAGCGGGGGCCAAATCCCGGACCGCTTCGTCGAATTGCTCAACCGCCCCATATATAACTATTGGGCGCGGCGCGACCATGTCCACTGGCAGACACCTTTTATAGCGCATACCGGACCCAAAGTAATGCTGATAAACAGTTGGTCAGGCTCAGGCGGCGATGCTTTCCCTTACTATTTCCGCAAAGCGGGGCTGGGGCCGCTGGTGGGAACGAGAACATGGGGCGGATTAATCGGCATCAGCGGCAATCCTCAGCCGATAGACGGCGGTTTTGTTTCAGCGCCAACATTTGGTTTCTGGAACACCAAAGGTAACTGGGAAGTGGAAGGTTACGGCGTGCAGCCCGATTACGAAGTCGAGAACGCCCCGCACGAGATGGCGGCCGGCCGCGACCCACAACTGGAGAAAGCAATCGAGCTGATACAGGGGATGCTCGCAAAGCAACCTCCGCCGAAGCCGAAAAAGCCTGCCTATCCTGACAGGTCCGACAGGATAGACTGACCTTATTCGAGGTCCTTCCGAGAGGCAAATATCTGCTGAGACGCCGAGAGGCATTTGGCCGAAGTATAAATATGTGTCGGTGTGTTCTTGTAAGATTTGAAATGGGTTAAAGAATGAGTTCAGCAAGAGATTCGTTACCAGAGATTACAGTAAAAGCAGTTATTTTGGGGGTGGTTCTTTCGGTGGTGCTGGCGGGGGCAAATGCGTATCTTGGGTTGTTTGCCGGTATGACCATATCTGCGTCGATACCGGCGGCAGTGGTGTCGATGGGGGTACTGAGGTTATTCCGGCGGAGCAATATCCTGGAGAACAACATCGTTCAAACGGCGGCGTCGGCGGGCGAATCCCTGGCGGCGGGAGTGATATTCACGCTTCCCGGGCTGATAATTCTGAACTACTGGACTGAGTTCGATTTTGTTTGGGTAACGGCAATCGCGGGGTTCGGCGGCCTTTTGGGCGTGCTGTTTACGATACCTTTGAGGCGGGCGTTAATAGTCGAAGGGAAGCTGAAGTTTCCGGAAGGCATAGCCACCGCAGAAGTCCTGAAGTCGGGGGAGCGGGGCGGCGCTGATGTCAAGTATATCGCTCAAGCGGCAGTGGTAGGGGGGCTATTCAAGTTCGGCGCCGCGGGGCTGCGAATATGGGCGGAGGTTATTGAAGTTGCGCGCGGTATAGGGGGAACCATAGCTTACTTTGGTTCGAATCTGAGCCCGGCACTGCTTTCGGTCGGCTATATCGTGGGTTTGAACATCGCGGTGCTGATTTTTCTCGGAGGGCTCATCAACTGGGTGATTGCCATACCGATTTGCGCGGCTTTTGAAAATTGGCCTGTGGCGAATGGAGAACCGATGGCCGCGGTGGATTGGGCGTATCGGCTCTGGTCGGACAAGACCCGGTATATCGGTGTGGGGGCAATGCTGGTGGGCGGGTTGTGGACGATTATAAGGCTTCGAACATCTCTGCTTAGTGGAATTAGGAGCGGCCTGAGGGCCTACCGGCAGGTTAGAGGCGAAACGGTCGAAATTGCCCGCACAGAAAAAGATATTCCTATGAAATGGATTCTGGTTTTGATAGTTGGTTCATTAGTTCCCCTATTCATACTGTACCAGGTTTTTGTGAAAGACGTGAGCGTAACGGCCCCGATGGCGGTGACGATGCTTTTGACGGGCTTTTTGTTTTCGGCGGTAGCCGGGTATATGGCAGGATTGGTAGGCTCGTCAAACAATCCGATATCGGGCGTGACAATAGCGACGGTGCTGGTCTCGGCTCTCTTGCTGCTTTTGTTGATGGGCAGGGGGGCGGAAAACGGCCCTCCGGCGGCGATAATCATAGGCAGCGTGGTGTGCTGCGCGGCGGCAATAGCCGGCGACAATATGCAGGACCTCAAGACCGGCTATATCGTTGAGGCCACGCCTTGGAAGCAGCAGGTGATGCAGATGGTGGGGACGGTGTCGGCGGCGTTCGTGATGGCGCCGATACTGACGCTGCTGTTGAAAGCCTATGGTTTTGAGGGGCACGCTTCGGCCAGGGACAATCCTCTGGCCGCGCCGCAGGCGAATTTAATGGCCTCGGTCTCGGAAGGAGTGTTCGCAGGAGAGTTGCCGTGGCAATTCGTGTGGATAGGGGTCGTGCTGGCGGTTGGTGTGATAATACTGGATGAGTACCTCGTGCGGAGGGGCAGCTCGTTCAGGATGCCGGTGCTGGCGGTGGCGATAGGTATTTACCTGCCTCTTGAATTGGAGGTGCCGATTTTTGCCGGCGGCATCATCCACTATGTTATAAGCAAGCTGCACCAAAGAAGAAACGTACCAAAAGATGCGGCGGAGACGGCCAATCGCCACGGGCTGCTTTTTGCGTCGGGTCTAATCACGGGAGAAGCGTTGCTTGGCATTCTGCTGGCCATACCGATTGTGGTCAGCGGCAATCCGAAGGTCCTGGCAATCACAAAGGAGCCTTTTGGGATGTGGCCGGGATTGATTTTGCTGGCGGGAATTGGGTATTGGCTTTATCGGCTGGCTTCGGGCAAGGTCAGGGCTTAGCGTTGTCGGGCTGATTTGGCTTGTCGGTTAACCGCCGGAGCCTTTCAAGCGTCTCGGCGAACTGTGTGCAGGCCCTGTCAAGATACGTATTCACCTCGTCGATGTACCCGTCTGCGGATGCCGACCAGACACGGTTGAGATAGCGTTCGGCGGCGGCGAAATAGCTCATAACGTCGGCGTAAGCGTGCAGTCCGTGCATGTGCGCGATACTCTCCCTGCCTTCCACAAACCTGTCAATGTCCTCCGGAAAAAGCTCGTCGATGCGGTGACGCACTTCGTAGGGGTCGAGGGAGTGTTTTTCCGCATTCAGCCTGGTGATATTCTCAACTATGCGACCCAGGCTGGCCCGGATATTCTCCAGGTTCAAAGCGAGTTTTCCTTCCAGTCCGGCTTTGCGTCGTTTGGCAAGCCGGACCATAACAATACCTGCACCACCAACGACAATTGCGGCCGTAAAAAAGTCCCAACGAACGGTGTTTTGGTCAAGAACAGCAACCAGAGCGCCAGCAAGAAAGCCAAGGGTTATCATTAAGTATCCCAAGTTTTTCACAGTATCTTTCCTTATCCGGCGCCGGCGGCGCCGGCAATGTAATACAATGCAAAACCGATACCCACCAAGGCCTCTCCGACTACGAGACCGGCGGCGATGGGAATTCCGACCTCTTCAGTGAAACGGCGACCCTTTTTCCAGTCGCTCAAGATACGGAGCAGCATCCCGATGGTGAAAGTCAGAACGATATTGAACGGCAGATAAAAGCCGAGGCCGACCTGTATGCCGAGGCCGCCCATCGCGCTGAAGCTAAGCAGCGCCCCAAGAGCTGCGCCCGCCGCATATTTCTGTATCGGTATATCGCCGCCGAGAATCCCTTCAATCGTGCTGGCCAAAGCCTGACCCTGCGGTGCGGGCAGGCGCGCGCTGCCCAATCCGTAGGCCCTGTGCAGAACGAATATCAGGGCCATAATGACAATCGGGCCCAGCCAGGTTGCGAGAAACTGCCCGATTTGCTGCTTCACGGGCGAAGCGCCCACCAGATAGCCGGTCTTGAGGTCCAGCATCAGGTCCGTTGCCTGAGCCATCGCAACGCATGCTGCCGCTCCGACAATAACCGAGGCAATGATAGCGGCGCTGTCACCGAGGCCGCTGGTTATTACGACAAGAATAGTAACGGCAATAAGGGTCATACCGCTCAGAGGCGACCAGTTGGTCCGCCCGATGGCCTCGGACAAAATGACGCCTGCCACCCATATCCAGAGGGTGCCGAAGATAGCCACCAGGGCGCCGCGCGGCAGCCCCATCTGCCTGACCGACAGAACGGCGACAATAAACAGCATCACAACCGCCCCGATAACGCCTATGAAGAGAAAGCGAATGGGCATTTCGTCTCTGGAGTGTTCGGTCCTGGCCTGGGCGGCCTTTCGCATACTGCTGACCGCGCCTGTGATGAGCGGCAGTGCCAAAGCAATGCCCGCCAGTGCGCCGCCGACCAGCATCCCGATGCCGACCGGCCGGAAAAGGTTGATTCGCAGATATTCGGGAATAGTGGCACCGGACTGCTGAAGCTGCTCGGCTGCGGGCAGCAGGCCCATCGTGTTGAGCAAGGGCGACAGAATCCAGTAGCAGACGAAACCTCCTATGATAAAGTAGAAACCTCCTTTTCCGGCGATGAACGCGACGCCGATGGTAAGCAACGAAACATACCACACCCCATTCATGTAGTCGGGCATGCCGATCGACTCGCCTACGTTCCAGTTCTCGAAGTGCCAGTACTGGGTTATGAAGTGGACGAGCCCACTCGCAGCCACGCCCGAGAGCAGCATCAGGGCCTTTTTTACACCTGCACCCGGTGATTTGAGCACGGTAGCAACGGCCACGCCGCCAGGGAACGTCAGCCTTTCGAAGTCAATCATTTGCTTTCGCAGGGGTATGATGAAGGCGATACCGAGCACGCCGCCGGCGATGCAGGCAAAGACCATCAAAACGGGGCTGAAGGCGGTCTGGCCGAGAATAAACAGTGCCGGCACGGTGAACATCATTCCCGCCGATGCGCCGTTGACAGCGCTGGCGACCGTCTGGTTGATGTTGTTCTCGATGATGCTGGTTCGTCCCATGAGGCCTCGGAGGATTCCGAAACCGAGGATGGCGGCCACTTCGGAGCCTTCGTGGGAGAAGCCGAGGATCAGGGAGGCGTATCCGATGCTGAGGGCGATGAGGATGCCGAGGCCGTATCCGACGAGGATTGCCGTTGGCGTCAGCTCCGGATAGGCTCCGGTGCGGATGAGTCCTTCTCTGCTGTCAGTTTTATCTGCCACTATGACTTGTCAATCCTTTGGCTCTTGCGGGTCCTCATCCTGAATATAGCTCTTTTCTCGGTATCTTGCGGCGACGGGAATAAACAAGACCGCCATTACGAGCATCGCAATGGTAAAGAACCAGAAATAGCTTGCCCCGGCGAGCTTGCTGGTACCGTCTTCATTCTGAATAGCTCTGTTGACCACTGCTGTAAATATGTTTCCGAGCGTAATGGACAGGAAGAAAACCGCCATTATGAATGATTTCATTTTCTTGGGTGCCTGCGTATAGGAAAACTCCAGACAGGTAATCGAAACCATTACCTCAGCCGCCGCAATAATAATGTGGGCGACGACCAGCCAGCCGACGCTGGGCTTGCCACCAGCGACAATTCTGGTTTCAATCCAGCTGGAGACTGCAAAGGCTGATGCGGCTACGAACAGACCGATCGAGATTTTGCGAAGGGCGGTCAGACGCAGCAGGCGGTTGATAACCGGATAAATCGCGTAGGAGAACACCGGGATCAGAACCATTATCATAAGTGGGTTGACTGCAACTATCTGTGAGGAGAGCCAGTCACGGCCGAGCCAGTGGCGGTTCATCTTTTCAGCCTGGAGCACCCAGGCAGAATCCATCTGGTCGAATAGCGCCCAGAACATCGCGACGAAGACATAGATTATGCACAGCTTGCCCAAAGCCCTAAGCCCTTCACCGCTGAATGTTTCCTTGACGAATCCCATCCCACCCGGGGGTACATGCACATACTTCTTCCGACCCATCCAGAAAGCTATGGTGGCAATTATCATAAGCAAACCAGGCGCGCCAAAGGCGATGCGCGCGCCGTATCTGTCAAGCAGGACCGGGCACATTAATGTTGAGACAAATGCGCCGACGTTGATTGCGAAATAGAACCAGCCGTAAATCCTTGACAAAAGGTGCTTGTTTGTTTGTCCGAACTGGTCTCCGACATTCGCCGAAACACAGGGTTTAATCACCCCTGAGCCAATCGCTATGCATATCAGGCCCGTGGTCAGACCCAGCCTCGTTTGATCGCCGGCCAGCGCCACGAACCCGATGCAGTAGATTATAGAGAACAAAAGAATAGTCCTGTACTTTCCCATCCAAATATCACTTAGAAGCGCGCCAATCAGCGGCGTAAAGTAGACCGATGCGACAAAAAGATGAAAGTACGTCTTGCTCTGATTGCCCGTCATGGGGTCAAGACCGCCGGCCGTGTTCAAAAGGTACTTGGTCATGAAGATGACCAGAATGCAGCGCATGCCGTAGAAGGCGAATCGCTCGCCCATCTCGTTAAAAAGGATATAGGGTACCCCTGCGGGCATTTTCGTAGACGGAATCGGTGCAGTAAGGTAGTTGCTCTTAGCCATGTGTTTTTTGGTACAACACGCCCCTTTATCTGCCGGGTACAAGGATTCTACATTCTTTGCTTACCTCTATGAGGCTCGTATCATACATGTGGTGCTGCGGGATGTCGAGGGAAAAAACCCGTTGCGGGATGTTCGGCGCGGGTGGCGCTGGGGAGCCGCAAGAGCCAAACGGCTCGAAGCGGCGTCCGCAAAGTATATACTCGGGCAGACGGGCCGGCGACAAGCGGATGCGGCAGCAAGGGATGGGGCTTAGGCTCCAGTGTCGTTGGAATACATAATCCGGCCGGCTGCAGGAATATAGGCAAAAAAAGCTCGACCGGGGCGGATAAATCTGCAATAATAGGGCCGAGTTAAAAGAAAGAAGAAGATTCAGGGCTTTCGTTTTTTGTTGGGGAGCACTATGAAAGAGCAGGTCGGCATGGAAATAACAAATGAGGGAAACGCCGCGGTGGTGGCTTTCAAGAGTGCCTGTATCAGTGATGTGGAGGGAATAACGGCTGCCTCGCAAGAAATGGACAAGTTCATTGAGAAGAACCATCCGAAGAAGATAGTATTCGACTTTGAGCGCGTGAAATTCTTCTCGTCTCAGGTGCTGGGACTGCTTTTAGGCATACGAGCCAAATTGCAGGCATATAACGGCGAGCTTGTCATAAGCGCGATAGACCCGCAGCTTCACAGGATTTTCAGGATAACGAACCTTGATAAGATTTTCAGGTTTTTTCCGGATAAACACAGTGCTATTAAAGAGTAACGATCACAAACCGAGCAGAGTTTGATTGGAGAGGTCAAGGTTATGTATGTCACGACACAATTTTCGGTTTTTATGGTAAACAAGCCGGGGGTATTGGCTCAGGTTCTGGGCGAGTTTGCGCGGGCCAAGATTAACATCATTGCCATAACGATGATGGATTCGGTGGAACATGGGGTCATGCGGGTGGTCTTTGCCGAACCGGAGAGGGCAAAAGAAGTGTTTGCCAGGATAAACATGCCCTACAACGAGACGGAAGTGCTGTGTGTGAACCTGACCAATCAATCGGGAGCGCTTGCGGGGGTGGCGGAAAAGCTGGCCAGAGACCACATAAACATTTCGTACGCCTATTGCACCGCGGGCGCCAGAGGGGGGCGAACGACCGGCGTCTTGAAGGTGGCAGATGTTAAGAAAGCCATTAGGACTCTTGCGCAAAACAGAAAGGAAAGCAAGTCGCAGCCGGTCATCAGACGCTCGCATACTTCGAGAAGATAACTGAACAAAGCAGACGGTCACACTATAAGGCTAAAAGTCGAGAAGCGGTTGCCCGGGTGACGGTTGCTCCCGGCCGTTTGCCACGCAACAGTTGTTGCAGGCAAGTACGGCAAGGCGGAAGACTAATAGACAATCGCAGTTGTTTCCTCTATTTTTTTGATGACTTCGCCGGCATCGGCAGAGTTGGCTATATAGCCGTCGAAACCTTTCTGCAGGAGGGCGGCGGCTTCGGAATCGCTCAGTCGGTTCGCAAGGGCTAAAACCTTGATGGTCTGCAAATCCTCAGTGGCGCGGATGCTTTTGCAGATGTCCGTTGCGGTTATGCCTTTGGCAAAAAGATTTATCAGTAAGACGTGCGGGGCAAATTTCTGGGCGACCACACCGGTTTCAAAATTGCTGTGGACGACCTGCACTTCATAATCGGCTTTGGTCCGCAGAGCGTCAACCAGTGATGAGACCGTATCGCCGTCGCCGTCAACGATAAGGACCCGGATTTTACCGACCGGGAGTGCGGCCGTGGGCATATTATGGACTTTCATGAAGCGAAGCAGCTCGCCGAGCGGTATTCGCCGGTCCTTGCTTCCCGGTATGCGATAGCCTTTGAGCTGGCCGCTGTCAAACCACTTGGAAACCGTTCGCGGAGCGACGTTGCAAATCCTGGCCACATCGCCTGTCGTCAGTACGTTTTTACCTTTCGCCATGTTTCGATCCCCATCACCACCCGTTTACACCGTATCTTTCTTCGGCCTTAAAAGAGGGGCTGTTTAGCACAGAAACAGGAATTTCTGACTTTGAGTGAGATAAGCGGCAGGCTTTGAAATGTCAGGTCCTATAAGCACAACCGGCTTTTGCGTAAAAGGATAAAAGAGGATATCAAAAGCTCGCTTTGGCGAACGCATCGAGCGTGGGGGTTTGGCGGGGATAAGGGCGCAAAGGTGCGGTCAAAATGTCTTTGATTTATGCGGCCCGGGCAGGTAGAATTTGGCAGGTATCGGGCCTTTTGTATATAGCGGCCGGTTGTGAGCCGGCGCTTGCCGAAGGATTATTTGCCAACGACATTGTGCTAACGGTTTTTTTCTGATGAGGAGGTTTCAATGAGGGTATATTTGTCTCGGCCGGACATCACTGAGAAGGAAATCGAGGCGGTCTGCGCGGTGCTCCGCAGCCCGAATCTTTCGCTTGGTCCGAAACTTGCCGAATTCGAAGAGGCTTTTGCGGCTTATATCGGCAGAAAACGAGCGGTGGCCGTTAACAGCGGCACGAGCGGCCTGTTTCTGTGCATGCTGGCTTTGGGGATTGGACCCGGCGACGAGGTTATTACCACGCCGTTTACTTTTATAGCCACTTCGAACTCGATTATGATGGTCGGCGCAAGACCGGTCTTTGTTGACATAGACCCGGTGAGCCTGAATCTGGACCCTGCAAGAATCGAACCGGCGATAACTGAAAAGACAAAAGCCATTATGCCGGTAGAGGTTTTTGGGAACCCTGCTGGTTTCGATAAAATCTGCGAAATCGCTGAGAAACACAATCTGACCGTAATCGAAGACAGTTGTGAGGCCCTCGGCTCGACGCTGAACGGCAGAAAGGCCGGTACGTTCGGTACGATGAGCGTATTTGCATTCTATCCGAATAAGCAGATAACCACCGGCGAGGGCGGAATGATTCTGACCGACGACGACGATTTGGCGGATATGTGCCTATCGCTTCGCAACCAGGGCCGAGGCAAGGGTGGCGGCTGGCTGGACCACGAAAGGCTCGGGTACAACTTTAGGCTCAGCGACATTAACTGTGCATTGGGCATTGCGCAGCTTTCGAGAATCGACGAAATGAGCGCCAAACGCAAACAGGTCGCAGCGTGGTACCAGGAAATGTTGGCCGGCGACGACCGGCTTATAGTACCGGCCGAGCCGGCGCGCTGTGAGGTCTGCTGGTTTGTTTTTGTCGTCAGGCTGGCGGAAAGATTCACTCTAAAGCAGCGTAACAAGGTCCTGCAAATGATGAGGGAGCGGGGCATACAGGTGAAAAACTATTTTCCGCCCGTGCTCTTACAGCCTTTTATGGCAGAACGGTTCAGGTATGAACAGGGCGATTTCCCTGTTACCGAATCAGTGTGCAAGGGTACTATTTCCCTGCCGTTCTATAATAATCTGACCAGGGATCAGGTATCGCTTGTTTGCAGTGAGTTGAGACAGGCGCTGGATGAAATTTCGGCGAATGTTTAAGCGGAAGAGTTTCTTGCTGTTTTGGCAACAGAAGGACTAACGCAAGGGGCGTCTTGCAGCCGATAAAAATGGGCTTTCGAGGCTGTTTTTGCACCGGCGATTCGACGCCGAATACTAAGTGTGTATGTGACCCCAATTCAATTAAGGCGTTTTTTGATTTGGTGTACAGGGGTATATATGTTAGAATATAAGAGGAATGAATAGCCAAGGCCGGCGGGGGGGCGGCCGATAAAATCATTATCTTTGGAAGGGAGAGCATTATGGGAGGCTGGAGAAGCAAAATCATCTTCCTGCTTATCGTTTACTTTGCCGGCTTTGCAACCGCCATTTATTGTCTGGCGCCTGTACCGGAAAACCGAGGTAATCATCGTGGCGAGAACGGCTTTGTGCATTCGGTGTTTAAGTCGGATGAATTTGCGAAGTCTTTCAACCTCGAGATGCACAAGTGTCTGGATTTTGCCAGGGATGCTGCCCGACAGGCAGGCGAATTCGTCAAGCAAAAGCTCGATGAAAGGCAGGCCAGCAGCTAAGCGGCAAGGAGGCTGACTTAGGCACGGACTCTTAATTGCTAACCGTATATACGTTATCCAGGGGGGGACGTATATGCCGCATCGTTTGGCCGTGGGTTACGGGGCCCACGGCCAGCTTTTTGCGCGACGGAAAGAAAACGCCGCCGAGTAGCTGGCACGGCGGCATTCAACAACTTGTTTAGCAGACGCTATTTCTTAAGAGAAGCACGAATCTGCTCGCTCAGTTTCATTACGCTGTCATAAGTTACATGCGTCGGTGGCTGGCTATTGTCGCTGAGTTCCGACATCGCGCCCAGAACGAACCTGTTAAACTCGTGTTCAAAAATCCTGTAAGCGTAAATGGGATTTCCAACCTCGGTTTTGCGCTCCCCGGCGTCCTCAAACTCGCAGAGAATGTTAAAACATCTTCCTGTAGGTGATGCGCTCACCTGTTGTGTTGCTACGTAAATCGCCCATTCATAGAACCATGCGGTTTTCTTTCCGTTTTTCCATGTGTACGTTTTCTTTGTGTAGGCGAGATGGCGACCCACATACGAGATTTCAGGCGGCCGGTCGCCCAATTCTGTCGGGCCGGGTTTTAGTCCGTAAATCACCACAGGGATTGTGGGCAATTCGCCTCCGGCTTGCAGGCCCGCAAACGCGTTTTCTTGTGGCTGCTGGTCCGACTTACAGCCCCAGCCGAGGATTATACTTCCATCGTCCAAAATGAAGGCGACAGCAAGACTGACCTTGGCGTTGCCCATAAAGAACCATCCGGCTCCCAAGCCTTCCCCGACAGTTGCGCTCTCCAAAGTATTCTGATGTTTATAGGCAACACAATCCGGAAATGCAAAAATAGAGGCAGATAAGGGCACATCGCGTTCAACCTCCATGAAGTACATGGGCCGCCAGGTGGTATCGTCTCCACTTGTTTTGAACCACGCATTGACACGGCCCAGTTCGCCCGACGAAGGAGACAGCCAGCACCTTACTTTCTTCGGGACCGCCCCCGCAATCGAGTCAAATGTGAATTCGCGCTGCCATATATCGAATAGCGTTCCGTCGATCTTTTCTTGGCCGACGTTGCTGAATTCCACAAGCTGCTCGGGTTCTATCATACGAAGGAAGGTGTCTACATCGTGTTTCATATCAAGCTGCCGCTTGACTTTGCTTAACCTGTTGAACCAAACCAATCTTCTTCCGTGCTCTATATCCATGGCATACTCTCCATCGCGGAAAGCCTCGCTTCGAAAGTACCTGCGAACTCCGCGGGTGTAAGGGTCAGGCTCATGGGATATGCGTCGAAATCTGCCATTTTCAAGGTCGATCCAACGTTCTTCTGGCAAGATTGTTGCTGTCATAAGCTCCGGCTGATTAGGGTCTGGTGCGTAATTCCAGATCGTAGATTTGATGTGTAGGGTCCTTGCATCGCACAGCAGCTCTGGCAGGTCGCTGATTCCGTAAGCGGGTGCGACCGCGCTATCGAAGACTCTCAGCGACAGTATGACGCCCAAAATGACCGCCGCGGCTGCGGCAAATCTGACCATTTTGCTTTTCATGACGATTCTCCAAATGTCAAGCCCGGTTTCAGCCGGCTTTGTTTGTCTCACTCTTTCCAGATGCTCCAACGCGTCATTGAGAATTCTCTTATCCGCCTCGGAACTAATTGAAACACCTGATTCCTTAATTAGTCTGTTTATGTTGTCTGCCGGTTTCATTTTTTCGCCTCACTATTCAAGATTGACCGCAGTTTATCCATTCCATACCGGTACCGGCTCTTGGCCGTGTTGACTGAGATGCCTTGTGACTTTGCAATTGCTCTAAACTTCATCCCCGCTCGCAAGTGCAGGACGACCACTTCTCGTTGCTGGCAGGGCAGTTGTGCCACCGCGCGGCTTAGTTGCTGCAACTGCTCGTTGCACGCAATTGACTCATAAGCCCCGTTCGAATCCGCGCCAATGGGCTCCACCTCATCAAGTGCTACCGTATGACTCCGTCTCAAGCGGTTTACGTTGCGTGCACGATTAGCAACGCAGGTGGCTAAATAACCTTTGAGGGTCCCCGTCAGTCGAAACCCCTCAAGAGCCTGAACAAATGAGACAAAGACATCGTGCACCACGTCCTCGGCGGCGCTGGTATCATTCAAGAGGGCGACAACCAGGACCATCAAATCATTCTTGTACTTTTCATAGATCCGACGCAGAGCCTCCTTACTCCCGCGTTTACACCTTTGCACAAGCAGCTTGTCTTCCATAAGGCCCACTAAAGCAGTCCTAAACGAACGTTCGCCACTAACATAACACTTTGAGCACTTGTTTGGGTCTAAAGAAAATAGGGGCTTTCCCGGTCTTCTTGACCATTATGGTCCAAGAACCAGCCCCGACCGAAAGCGCACAAAAAAAACGCCGCGGAGCAAATGGCCCAGCGGCGTGTTAATCTGACGTCGGACGCTTATTTCCCTTCTCGTTCCAACTTCCGTTTTTTTCTCGGTATCCAAGGTCGCCAATCGCATGGTCTGCCAAAATTGCCCGTCCACTGCCATTTTCCCTTCCAGAAAGCAGGCACGAAAGTATCATCCCACTTGCCGGTACGAGGATGCCTCACGTAAATCGGCCAAATCATACCTTCTTCCGGTTGCTCGGGAGGCAGTGGAGCACGAAGGATGTCATATTTAGTAAATTCAGTAACGTCCCAACCCTGTAGCACGCGTTTTGCTTCTTCATCGTCTTGGAACCGCGCCCAGACTATAGCTCGTTTGAGTGCCTCGGTGTCGTGGGAATATAAAGCAGACATGATGGTCAGGAGAAGGTCCACAGGTGTCGACATGTCCTCGTACTTCTGGCCGGCACGAATCTTCTCCATGATTCGGCGAAATCTCTCGATAACCCGTGCCTCGGCTTCAGTGATCTCACTCGTGAGAAAAGGGTCTCCTTTATACTTTTCTTTTTCCTCCCACTCCGATAGTCTTTCCGTGATCGAATTGCGCCAATCGGTCCGGGGGCCGAAATTCCCAAACAGCCTCCACTTTCCATCGCGGAAACCAAATACAAATGTATTAGCCAATTCCGCCTTATCGCCTCTTCTCATATAAATCGGCCAGTAGGTGTCCCCTTCCGGTTGTCCGGGCGGCAAGGGCGTGCGAAGGATATCAAACCGGGCATACGCCTGCTCCAAATCAGCCATCTGTTTATCTGTTAATCTTGGGTCCAGGTTCTCATCGTCATGGCTGAGCCGATTGATTCGCTTGAACGCATCCGCGTCGCGGGCATGCAGGTGTGACAGAAGCGTCAGGAAAGTCCCAAGAGGCGTGGAAGTATCCTCGTACTTCTCGCCAGCGAGAATTTTTTTCCGGGTCTTGTGAAACTCCTCGATTGCCTCCGCCTCGCGTTCACTCATCTTGCCGTCAAGGGCCACCATTGTGTTGTCGAATCTGTTTGTATCCGGCAGGTATTCATCAGGGTCAACAATCACCCTTCGCCAGGGTTTGTCGGAAGTAAATGTGCACCGTTCCTCATTTCGAGCTACACGCTTGCGCACACCACTACCGTCGGTCAGCTCCAGTAACACGTCAACAGGCATTCGTGCAGAGCCTTTGGCCTCTATCGAAACGGCGATTTGCTGTTTTGAATCAACCTGGGTTGTCTTTGCATCAACTACTGCATAGTCTAAACTATCATTAGTGTGGACCCATTGATGGAAAAACCAGTCCAGCTCTTGCCCGCTTACCTCTTCGCATACCCTCTGAAAGTCTTCTGCATCGATAGCCTGACGGGCAAACTGGTCCAAAGTTGTTTTGGCTATTTGGCGCAGGACGTCTTTACCCAAAAGGTGTTCGAGCATCAATGCTATGGCGTAACCCTTATCGTGCAGCAGGTCTTGATCATGCATTCGAGACTTTAAATCTTTTTCAGTTGTATTCTCAAGCTTGGTATTAAATCCAGATCTTACAGCGTCCAAATATTCGTTGAGCATATTAGAATAAACGGTGCAGGGCATGTTTCGCGCTTGCATATACTGGCGGTCGGACCAGAGTCCCATCCCCATGCACAGCCAGGTTCTGGTGGGATCCGTATCGGGGACGCCTGTGACCCAGCTCCATCCCCAATATTCGTGGCCGATTTCATGGGCGACGCCCCACGACAATTTGTCCTTGAGGACATAGACTATGTTGCTGCCGACGGGCCCGCCCCCGCCGCCTCCCCTGTCGTAGGCGACTATGTTGAGCCATGTGCCCGGATAGAACCCGTACAAATCGCGATAGAAACGCACAACATCTTTGGCAATACTCAGCCTCTGCTCCGCCCCCTCCTTATTTTGTGTGTAAAAACAGTTGATTGTTACGTCACCCTGCACGGCCGTAATCACATGCTCTGCATGTGATAACACCATGCTAAAATCGGGAATATCGGTGGCCTCGCAGGTAATTGTCCATAAGCCGTTTTCATCTTTTCGGCGTTCCACTACTTTACCCGATATGGGGATAAGAGGCTGAGGCAGCGGCCCAACAGTCACACGGTAATCGGCGAACTGCTCAACACCGAACCGCCAACCCCTATCATCCCGATACGCTACTCTCGGATGCCAGCAGCCTCTAAGATTCTTTATACGGGCCCCACATCGCATGAGCACAGCCGCCTCTGATTGCATCTGTAACTCCACCGACTTGCCTGGTTCGAGGGGTTTACGAAGCTCCACGATAAAGTAGTCTTCCACGGGTTTACCGGCACGGACAAAGGGCGACACGTGTAACGGTTGTCCCGATTCGTCAGCGACCGAAGCGTTTTCGTCAACATGCACCAAACCTTTTTCCTTTTGTTTCTGGTTTGGAGTAAAGTGGAATACCAACTCATGAAGGGTTGCGGAGCCGCCGTTATGATACATCAACTTTGTTTTGACTTTGACGGTTCCCTTACCTTGGTCTATGACGGCGGTAACGTCGTACCGGCAGTTCGCCGCCGCACCGTGCGCTACGCCAGTTGCGAACACATAGATCAAGGATAGTGTCCATATTATCCCTTTACTTACCGAATGGTCAGGATGCATATTCAGTTCTCCTAAAAATAGAAACGTGCGATTTACAGCCGGAGATTCACCCGCGCTTCAAGCTCTAAGGTGCCGCTTCCGCCGCAGACTTAAGGACCGACCACCAAGTAATCAGGGGCGTGCGCGGACCACCAGTCCTCCCAGGCGGAAATGACCCGCTCAATTTCCTCGGGTGTATCGAGCGAACGGTCGTAACCGAAATTCTCACCTGTTACCTCTCTTAAACGGTAGACCATTTTCGTGAAACTCTCCTTTTCACTCGGGCGTCTTTGCTTGTCGTACCGATAGAGCGGGTCCTCGGCGTAATCGAAGAGTCGTGCCTTCATGCTGTCCATATCTCGCAAACTCTTGACCATTGCTTCGAGGGCGATTTCGAAGTCTTTCCTTGCGGCCATCTCCATACCGAGCTTTCTGTAGGCTCGGCCGCGAGCGAGATTATAACAGGAGAGAGTACCGCCACGGCACCACACGGAATACATCACAATCGCCTTTTCGTACTGGCCCAGTTCGTAGTAGGCCTTGCCCAGCCAGTGCCAGACCCAGTTGCGCATGGGTTGAAGATCCACCACGACAGTTAACAACTCTGCCGCCTCCTCGTACTTGCCCTCAGCTAATTTGTGCATTGCTTCGCGGAAGAGGGGGGCACATTTTTCATCGTGTTCATCCAGTTTCTTGTCGCTTTCTGTTTTGCGCTTCATCCACTCCGGCTCTTCGGTCAACTCGGCGCCGGGCCGCTTGTCCACAAGTATCGCCCCTTCGGGTACAGGTGGAATGTCAAAAGTTCCTTTGGGAGGCTCTTCGTAGGTGATATCATACCCTCCGTAGGCTATCGGCAACTTGGTCTGCGTGTCGATATAGACTTTCCTGCTTGTCCTGGGATCGCGCACCAGATGCGCTGCCCGTCCCTTGTAATCCACATACTCCTCAACGATGGGCGTCAAGTTGCCATCGGCAAGTTCGGCAAGCCACTTGCCTGGGTTGCCATACCATGTGAATGACTGGTCGTTGGGGTCGTATAGCACTACCGTGTTCTTGTTTTCACGGTAAGCGAAAACGGTTTTGCGGTCATCCACCACGAATAACCGCGGAGGCATATGCTGGCGATACCTGCCCTGGGAACCGTCCGGCATAATCTCAATCCACCGTTCATCACCGTAGTCTTTATTCTCCCGTGGTCCACGGACTATATGCATGAAACGCACGGACTTGATAGCGTCGATGGTCTGTTCCAACGCATAAGCCGAAGGTATCGACTTATCCAATATGGCTACTGAAAGCACCACCGCGATTAGAATAACAGCCGCAGCGGCAAGTTTGGTTATTTTGCTTTTCATGGCAATTCTCCAAAATTCAATTTGCCGGGGTGGCCTCTTCCCAAGGGCACGGAGAAGATGCCGTTCGAGCCTGTCGCGATGATTAGGGTCGGGTGTGTCGTCAAATTCTGTTTGGCGAACGAAATTCTCGAATTGTCTCTCGTCATCGGTCATTTTCGAACCTCCTGCTTGCCTAGAGCCATTTTCCTTCGCAGCTTGGCAAGCGCCCGCGCCAACTGGCTGCGAATCGTGCCCGGGTTGCTGCCCAGCACCTCGGCAATTTCGGTTAACTTAAGGTTTTCAAAGAAACGCAGTGTGATGATAGTCTGGCACCTTGGCCTCAAAGTCAGCATTGCCTGTTTCAAAAGGGCCAATTTCTCGCCGGATTCATCAGTCAACGGCCGGCAGTCACCGGTTTGTCGGCCAGCCCGCTTACGAAAGCGTTCAAGCAAGCTGTTTCGACGAGCGGCATGCCTTAGATGGTTATTGACCTCGTTGGTTGCGATTTTATAGAGCCAGTTTCGAAACTGTTGTTCATCGCCTTTGAAGCGACCGAGCTTCTCAACCACTTTAAGAAATACCGCGGAGGTAACATCCTCGGCTGTCTGCCTGTCGAAAAGACGGTGCACACAATACCGAAACACAGCGTCGTAATGCCGGCGATACAACAGTGTGAATGCTGCCGGGTCGCTGCGGCCGTCGGCAATCAACTGTCTGTCGTTTAGCTCTGTGTTGTTGTCGCGTACGCTAATATCTACTACTCCGCCGATTTTCGCCGTTGTACCACCTATCATCGCTATTATAAATGCGCGCCGAACAAAAACGTGGCGAAAAAAATTCAAAACTGATACCATTTTCCCGCTGAACGTTGATTTAAGGGACAAAGACAATGCCTAAGTTATATGGTCTGATTTTCGATGTTGACGGGGTGATTGCCGATACCGAGCCGGCCACCGCCGAGGCGACAATCAAGGTCTTCGTGGACCTGTTCGGCATAAAGGGCGTAAAGCCCGAGGATTTCGAGGCGGGTGTGGGACGCGGCGCAGAGGCATATATCAAAGCCGCCGCGAAGGTTCATGGCCTTGAGCTGACCGATGAGCAACTGGGCCGGGCGATGGAGATGCGCGAGCGGAACTTCGTCGGGCTTATGGAGCAATCGCCTGCGCCTGCTTTCGGCGGCGTACTGAAACTGATGGGTACAGCGCTGGCAAGGCCCGACTTCAGGTTGGCCATAGCGACATCGAGCAGCCGCCGGATGTCGGAGGCCGCCCTCAAAGGGGCGAAAGTTCCATATCATAAAATGGCCTATGTCACCGGAAGCGAGGTCAGGAACAAAAAGCCGCATCCGGACCTTTTCCTGCTTGCCGCCGAACGGATGGGGATACCGCCTGCAAACTGTGTGGTGATAGAAGACTCCCCCGGAGGAGTTGAGGCGGCCAAAGCGGCAGGGGCCAGGTGTATCGCCGTCACCAACACAACAACCGGCGAAAACCTTCGGCCGGCTGATTTGATTTGTGATTCTCTCGAGCAGGTCGACCTTCGGACCGTAGTGAATCTCGTATCGCCGAATGGCACTTAGCCTGCCGCTTCAGAACCCATTAACGCGCGTGCGGAATCAGGCTTTGGAGGCGCACTCAACGGCGGCCTCCACAAGCGCCTCGATATTTTCCTTCGGCGTCCCCGGCACTATGCTGTCTGAAGTGCTGAATATGAAGCGATGGTCGCCCTTGGTTTCTTCGAATATCTTCTTAACTTCTGTTGTTATCTGGTCTTTTGTGCCTTCTCTGAGCAGGCGTACCTGGTCGAAGTTGCCGACCATAACGACGCGGTCGCCGAGCGCCTCGCGAGCACTTTTCAGGCTGGTGATGTCGCCGCCCGAACCGGTGGTGGACAACGATTCAAGGGCCTGACCATCGAGCATTTGACGATAGACTTCCAATAGGCCCGCACATTGGCCGCAATTGTGGAAAAGGACCTTTGCTCCGCCGGCTGCCAGCGCATCAATGTACCGTTTCTCATAGGGAAAAATGTGGTCCAGATAGAACCTGGCGCCGACCATTCCGCTGTTGGCAACGTTGCCGACGACTCGCATAACGTCCCCTCCCACTCTGGCAATCTGTTGACCTACCTGAATTACATCGTCGGTGCACAGCTCCATAAGTTCCCGGTAAAAATCCTGATTGAGAAGGGGGTCCATAAGGAGGTCTTCGAGTTTTCGTAAGCCGAAGGCCGAATTGAAAACGCTGCTCGGGACCCGCGGCAGGACAATCCCTCTGTCACCCAATCTATCCTGTATGCGTTTTATATGGCTGAAATCATAGACCGGGACCGGCGGCCTGTATTTCTTGACTGTCTGTAAATCGTCCACGCTCTTGACAAGCGCTTCGGTCCTGACGTTGCGCAGTTTCATCCAGTCTTTGCTGGGGTCGCCGTGAAAATCTTCACCTTCGAGGCCGAACGTCTCGGTGAGCCGGCCTTCGGGAGTGGTGATAGTGTGAACGAGTTGTCTCGTGTCGCCGCCAAACTCCCACGCATTAACCCAGTCGTCGCTGTCACAATCAAAGGCAATCGGTTCAAACACGTCCACGCTGATTCTGAGCATTATGTCGATACCGAGAATCTCATGAAATCTTATGAGGTCGCCTATGTTATCGCGGGTCCTTTGGCCCAGTACGCAATCAGGCGGGCCGTCTTCAATATCGGTATCCGTCACAAAAAGCGTTACCGGAGTTCTGTCAGGCGGCTTTCCGTTAATTACATTCAACAATCTCTGGCGAGACGTCATCGCCAATGTCTTCCCGATAAAACGATTAACATTGTGAGCAACATCTAATCCACACAATTCTTGGATACAGGTCCGTCAGGCAAACAAAACGTATTCGGGTTTGTCTGTCAAGTGAAAACTCTCAAAAGATGGTATGGGAAGGGAACATCGTACCCGCCGCTCAGGGGTAAGCCGCATAACTGACTATCGGTGTGGAACGCCAAATGAGCAAACGGCCAGGGCTGCAGCAAAGTCCGTCACGGCCGGAAGCCGCGAGGTTCAACAAACTCGCGCAAGTCGTGCGAGAAAGAAAACGCCGAAAGTCAACTAAAAGTAATGACGCGATTGAGAAATGGATAACGACCAGATGAAGGGCTTATTCCAAAATCTGGTTGCGGTAGGGACTGTGATTACTCACAGCCCCCCGCACAGGTCCCGGCGTGCAGAATTACTGCACCGGGCTCCTGCCTTGAGTCCTGACGCGCAAACGGTTCCAGCGATAGGGATGCATAATACGCGGCCTTGGCAACCAACGGTTAATAAGCAGATGCATACGTCGCCATGTCATACGACTTTTCTGACTTCTTCGCCGCAGCGATCTAAACCAGAGCCATGCCACTTGCCGACAAAATGTACCCAACACCTCAAACGTCAGTGGTACTCCATAATAGCGGTACCACCCATTCAAGACTGCTCTTAACCACTGGCCTACTTGGGCAATAGGTGCATGTAAATACATTCGAAGTATGCGTTTGATCTCTTTGAGCTTTGCCCGAATACGCTTCTTCATCGGTCGCCGAAGTACCACAAACCTTCCTGTCCGCATTTTACTGCATACGTGCGTAAAACCCAGAAAATCAAAGGTTCCCGGCTTGCCTTCTCCACGCGATCTTCTGCGTTCGGCTGCAAAACGTCCGAACTCAATCAACCGTGTCTTCTCGGCATTTAGTTCCAGATTAAACTTTCGAAATCTCTGTTCGAGTTCATGCCTGAAACGTTCGGCGTCCGATTTGTACTGGAAGCCAACCACCACGTCAAGAACCTCCAGACCGGAAGGATTGAAATAACCAGCCAAAACCACGGCTTCTGCGTCGATTTGGATTCTCTCAAGGGCAAGGACGTTGAGCTGACACATATGAACCTTAACGACAATACCCTTGAGGGATTCCGCTGCAAAAAGCTCGCCGCCTTTTCCGTCCAGTATCATCCGGAAGCCTCGCCCGGCCCGCACGACTCCCGCTACCTCTTCGAAACCTTCGCCAGCCTTATGGACCGCTATAAATAGCCTGTAAGGCCCCGGCGACAAATTGGGTTTGTTTTCCCGGAGGGGGAGGGCGTTTTCACTTTCGTAACCCTTTGTCTGAAGGGAAGTTGCGTTCATTTTGGGCAGAGGGAGATTGGGTTTGATACCTATGGCATAAATTGGGTTTGTTTTGGTGGTGAATGAAACCGTTTTTCATTTTCATAATCCTTTGTGGGAACTAAGGTTGCGTTCATTTCGGGCATAAGGAAATTGGGTTTGTTTTGCATAAAAGGGCGAATTTGTAGAGGATTCTCGACAAGTGTAGAGGGCATATCCGTCGCCCATGACTCGTCGCTCGTAGCTCGTATATCGTATTGCGTATATCGTATTTCGTATTGCGTCATGGGTATTGCGTATATCGTATTGCGTATTTGACGGTTGTTGAGGATTCGCTAATCCACAGGATGCCTGACGGCACGATTATATTTGGCGTGTATCTGCTGATACAAAAACGTGCGGGTCCCCGCCTACGGCGGGCAAGTCCGCCTACCCGCCAAACGAACCCGCTAGAAGGATGGCGGGCAAGTCTGCCGCCCCCCCAGGGAAAGGGGCAAGCTACCAGCGCCTTATACTTGCCTTCTGGCCCCTAAGGGGCAGGCAAATCCGCCTACGGCGGACAAGCGGTGAGAATTTTAACAGATTGTCAAACAAAAGTCAACAAAAAAGCCGTGCCCGGCCAAGAAAGGGGCTATTTTTAGCGGGGCAAGGGAGTTGGGGCTGGGGTTGTCGATGGTGAGCATCTGCGAGGGTTTTAGCCGGCGCCCCGGCGGCGCAGGCCGGCTCTTTCAGTACGAAAAAAACCCAATTTGCCTTTTGCGAAAAATGCTTGACACAAAGGCTTTTGGCACGTACAATGCCCCCGTATTAGTGAAATAGTTACAAATGAGCGGGAAAAATATGGCAAACCAAGCTTCAAGGACGAACGGCAAGGCGGAGAGTTTTGAAAAGACTCTTTTTAAGGCCGGGGATAAGCTGCGAAAGAATATCTACGCCGGCTTTAAGAATAACGACGAGTTGAAAAGAAATACCTCCCTGCATAAGGAGGCGGCGAAGATAGAGTTTAAGGTGATATAGAAAACGCAAGATACCATGAGTGCAAAATAATTAATTGGTATGATAATTATGGGAAACAAATATAAAACAAATTATTTAGATAAAGTAATTGCACGGATCGATTTTGCGACACCATTACCAAGAATGGCAGAAGCGCAACCCGGCGAAGTGGCTGAATTGGCCATAAAGTCTTTTCCGATTGCCGAGCCTAAGAAAGTAATGATGGGACAAATTAAATTTAAACCAACTGGAGAAATATCTGCTGAAAGCAGTATGGTGGCAAATCAGTGGAACTATCACGGGAAGAGTCGAGAAAAAACACTTTGCATAACACAGGATTTCGTGTTTGTAGTATATAATAAATATGAGACATTTGAAAAACTCAAAGCAGATTTTGTAGCGATAATAGAAAAATTGTTTGAAGTTTATGAAAAAGATAAGGCAATTGTCATTAAGCGGTTTGGTCTGAGATATATAAATAACATTAAGCTGCAAGAAGATAACCCGATGGATTGGAGCAAGTATTTGAATTCAACTATACTCCAAATGTTTGCTGCCGCTAATGACAAGACGAACATTTGTAGAGCACTCAATACGATTGTATTAAATTATGGTGATATCCTTTTGAAATTTCAGTACGGCATGAATAATCCTGATTATCCGGCGTTGATACGCAGCAAGGAATTCATTTTAGATTATGATGCATTTTATGAAGGAAGTCAGGATAAAGATAGTATTATAGAAAATCTTGAAAGATTCCACAATAAAATTGAGGAATTTTTCGAGAAATGTATTACTGATGAACTGCGTAAGGAGATGAATACATGATTGATAAAAATTCCGATATAAATGAATATGCTTCGGATGAAGGCACAGCGGCTCCAGATCTCCCAATGGCAGATATGGACGAAGATATGAAAGAATCAGCAAAATATTATCCTATTTCGAAACCCAAAAGGATAATTATAAGGGCCAGCATCATCCATGATCAGCGTTAAAACAGAACGATCCAATAGAGTTTCCCAAGGCGATATCTATAAAGATGTTGAATGGATAGAACATACTACGGAACACGATGGAGCTCTTGAAATATCAAAAATAAAATTTCCGCTTGTAATAGTATTAACACAAGATTGCGATTTGGCACAAGATTCTAAATTCCGATGGGAAGAACCCCAAAAAGACAATCACGATAAGTTTGTTCTTTCCGTCTTGGTAGCACCGATATACAACGCAGAGCATGTATTTCAGGGCACGCATCTAAGTGAATTGAATTTGACTATGGGCCAAATAAATAAAGGAAAAACTCAAGGCAATTATTTGATTACAAATCAAAACCCAAGATACCATTACCTTGAATTTCCTGAAGAATTGTCTCTAGTGCCTAGCGTGATAGACTTTAAGCATTATTTTTCAGTAGATGTTGAATCTCTTAGAAAACTCAAAGAACAAAATTTTGTTTGCGCTGTTTCAGAATTGTTCAGAGAGGATATTTCTCAACGATTCGCTAGTTTTTTATCTCGGATAGGATTGCCCGAAATTAAGAGACTGTAGATATTAGAATTGCAGACCAAGCTGATTTGACCCTAGTGCCGTTTCCATTAAATAAGTTTCACTTTTCTAATGCGTCACTCCGCCCTTTATGCAGAAGCCAGAATCCGAAAAGACTGGATTCCCGCCTTCGTGGGAATGACAAAAAGTAACAATAACTTTTTAGAAACGGCACTAGCTGCTGCGACGGGCGCAAGCACGGCGAGAAGATTTTGTGGCGGAGAAGATAGTGTTTAAGGTGATATGGGGGTGTTAAATAGCGTATATGAGAGACCGAACGCACGAGGAATTTTCCGATGACGACATTGCCAAAATTGCGGGGACTTATCGCCTATGGAGAGGCGACCCTCACCCTAACCCTCTCCCAGTGGTAGAGGGGCATTATCGAGGAGGATTTGATTTTTCCGGATTAGTTGAAACCGCCAGGAAATTAAGAAAAAAACAGACACCTGCCGAATTGGTGATGTGGGAGTTACTGCGAGACAGACGATATATGAACCTGAAATTCCGTCGTCAACACCAGTTCGGTGATTACATAGCGGATTTCTACTGTCACGAACAAAAGCTGGTGATAGAACTTGATGGCGGAGTTCATGGCGGCAAGGACCAGAAGAAACATGACCAACGGCGCGATGCCTATCTTGTATCAATGGGATTGACAGTCTTAAGATTTAAAAACGAAGATTTTCTCGCAAGTCCGGAAAATGTTCTTCAACGCATCGCTGACGCCGTTAAATTATCCTCTCCTGATGGGAGAGCAAGCAAAGGTGAGGGTGTCTATAAAGAGATAAAGGGCTTCTGCAAATGAGCAACATTGGCGGAAATCCGAAAGCACAACTTTGTCTTAACGCCGGGGGCGTTATGCGGGGATAAAAGAAGAGGCGGACGACGGGATACCGTTTGAACAGAAGATGAAACAATTGACCGGCGAGCTTGCAGGGCAGGTAGAAGAAGAAAGCAAACTTAATAAAGCGATAAAGAAGAATCCCGAAAGGTTGGGACATGTTTAACTGGTTTAAAAAAAGTAAAACATGTCCGAATTGTCACCTTGACTCAAGCTGGGATGGGCACAAATGCATCCGTTGCGGATATATTGAGAATCTTGCGAAGAAAAAACCAGCATTGTTGGCACAGGTCATGGATCTTTTTGACCCCAAGACATACAACCCACAGGACCTCTATTACAAGAAACAATTAATACCTGAAAGACCAGGAGTTTATGCATGGTATTTCGACCATTATTTTAGTACTCTCTTTCATGAATCACCAGAACCTAAAGTGGATTTTATCGAACTAGACATCGACCGGTGGGGAACAAAAAAGTGGTTTTTGTTATATGTCGGTGTAGCGGGGGAAAAAAAAGAGAGGACCTTAAGAGACCGTATTTTCGGTGATCACTTAAATAAAAATAGCAAAGGTTCAACCTTTCGTCAGACTCTCGCAGCCTTACTGTATGACGAGTTGGGACTGGACCCCAAAAAGCAGTTGAAAGGAGAAGATGAAAAATCGAAGCTGAATAAGTGGATTTTCAAGCATTCAAAAGTTGCTTGGGTTGAAACGGACAACCCGGAGAAAGTTGAAAGCATCATGTTCGAAGAATTTGGTCAGTTTCTTTATTTCAATATAAAAGGCAATCGAAAGAATCGATTCCGGAAAAAACTGGAACATCTGCGTAAATATTGGAGAAAAAGCGGAACATTTTGGGCGAGACTCTTTAAATAATCTATGAATAGCTGGAAAGAAACAACGTCGGCAGAACCGGCGGAGATAACTTCAAGGAAAAGGATTTTCGCTGAAGAATATCTGACCGAAGGAATGCCATTTTATGGCGGAAAAGATTGAGTTTAAGGTGATTTGAAAGGTGTCGGACAAGTCAGACATCAGAATATGAAACTCCAACAAGGGCCAGCCGGCAGTTACGGTTAAATGTTGACAAAGGAGTTGGCGGGAGGGCAGATTTTTCCCCGCAAGGCAGGCTTGCGGGCTAACCATGGAATTGATGCGTCGGCGGGGCGTGGTAGGGGGACTCCGGGCGGCCAAGCCCGCCAAATCCGCCTACCCGCCAGAAGGAGCGGCGGGTAAACGGCGGACAAGCGGCGTGGCGGGCAAGTCAGGGGAACCATCCCCAAGCTTCGCTTGAGGCTGCCACCCTTCAGGCAGTGAATTGCGTGGGTGGACCCGCCAAGAGTACCCGCCAAATCCGCCTGCGGCGGACAAGCAGCGAGGCGGGCAAGCTCGAACTCGAGCTGAAAGATGAGAAACGGCCGGTACGACCAGATGTCGTTATTAGCAATCGGCACGATAAGCAGTTGCCAGCCTTTGAGGGTGGCGGCGATCAAGAGTACCGCGGCCAAAAGCCTTAACAGGATGTCACATGCGCTTTTTACAGTCAGTTTCCAACGACCAACCTTACGCGAAGTCGGCCGCGTTTTTGGAGGGCCGGTATTTGGGTTTCCGTGAGTAATTGCCAAAAAACTGCAAAATCTTAGGTCGAAGAATCGAGGTTTTTCTTGGGCCGCTTTGTAAGTTCCTACACTGCAAGTGCTCGCGAGCGGAAAAAAATCGTTCTTTCGAAAAAATCGTATCCTTGTGCAACTTAACACTCTCGTTACGGTTCAGGCCGAAGCCTCTTCAGCTTCTCCCGAAGTGGCTGTAGCAGCTCTGGAAAGCCGTCAGGAAAGACCTTACGCTGCTCCGTGGGGTCGGCCAACAAGTCAAAGGCAAATGCCTCGCCAGCCTGCTCATAATACTTATACCGAGCCGAACGCACGACATATGAATCTGGAATTGCTCCGCCGGTGTATTCGGCAAATACAAACTCATTGACCGTTCCGACCTCGCCCTCAATAATAGGCTTGAGGCTTTTGCCCCGGCATTTTTCAGGTATCGGTATTGCCAAATAATCCAGGATAGTGGGCAAAATATCCATCTGGCTGACAAGACAATCGATAGTCTTACGCTCGGCTTGCGCGGCGGGAATTGAAACTGCCAACGGAATGTGGATTAACTCCTCAAAAAGCCCCTGATGGCTGGTACGCCCGTGCTCGTAGAACTGTTCTCCATGGTCGGCCAAAACGATTACAATGGAGTTGGAGCACAGCCCCTTATCTTTAAGAAACCTGAGCATTTCTCCCAAATCATTATCAGTTTTTCTGACTTCTCCATCGTAGAGTGCAATAATATGCTGTATATCTCTGTCACCCGGCGGATTACTGTACAATGGCTCTCGGGCTATTTTCGTGCCGTCAATCGGCCCTTGATAATTAGGATCGAAGAGCTGGTCGTAGGGTGGAGGCGGCAAATAATCCCAGTGATTGTCATAGTAATGAAGGAACATAAAGAAGGGCTTATGGGTATTATTTCGTAACCATCTAATCGCGGCGTCATTGATCAACTCGTTGGTTATTTGCTTGTTAATATCCAGGCTTTCCTCATTTTCAAAAGTCATGCTCTGCAGCAGGAGAGGAACACTATAGTCATCATAAATGTCAAATCCCTGCGCAAAACCGTGCTCCCGGTCTAACCGAGGACTGCAGCAAAAACCAATACAATAGTAGCCATAAGCCTTAAGTATTTCGGCCAAAGTATCATGCTCAAGGCCAAGCTTGTTGTTGATATGAGTACCCCCATGAACGTTTGGGTACAATGAAGTGAAAATCGACCCGTGGGCCGGCATCATCCATCCGGACGCGGCAAACGCATTTCGAAACAGGACGTTTTCCCGGCCAAATGCGTCGAAACTGGGGGTCGTATCCCTTGCGTAGCCAAGACTGCCAACATGATCCGCGCGCAAACTGCTTATGGTAATCAAGATCACATTCAGCGGTGGCTTAGTTTTCTGGAGCTTGCTGACGGGCGCATTTGGACATTCGGAAGCACATCCCCCAATCAGACAGATTACAGTGATAGCTGAAACAATTGCTGCGTGTTGCCATGTGGGCCGACCCATATGCAAGACCTATTGCGCCCCTTTGGTGGTTTTCAACTTGGCTAACATCTGTTCTGCCTGTTCTGCGGCTTTGCTCGAAGGGAATTTCTCCACAAGCTGAGTCAATAACTCCTTGGCACCCTTATAATCCTGCCGAGCCAAAGAGTCCGTCGCGCGAGAAAGCAAAATAGGAGCTACCCTTGGGTCATCAGCGTATAGTTTCAGCAACTCATATTCAATGGCGGCGACTCTGGCCGTTTCATCCCGCTTGCGGTGCAGCGCCCACCACTTTATATACATCAGCTTGGATTTGTAAGCTTCACAGCGTTTGTCTCCCAAAGCCTCGTCTATATGTGCCAGTATCTCGTCGATGTTATTGCTTTTCGAAAGTGCGTAATGGTATAGCCAAATGGCTTTACCGGCCGCCGGATGGTTCGGATAAGCCTCGAATATCTTATGAGCCTGGCCGGCCGCAAAAATGAAGTTGTCCGAATCCAGCCACAATTGAACCACGTCAAACTGCAAAGCAACCGTTGCATTAGGGTCTTTGTCGGGGACATAATCTATCGCTCTGACCAGACAATCGGCGCCAATATGTGGAGATGATTTGCCGCATTTTTGTGCGGCGGACTTGTAGAAGTCAAGTTCTGAAAATGATTTTTCTCGGATTTCGGCGGATTTCTTTGCGAGCATCATCGCATGAAACGGCAAACCAAAATGCAACAAGCATGAATCGGAAAACATATCCAACTGTTCCGGCTGCCGCATCCACCTCGGCAAAACATCGATATTGACCGGTTGTTTGTCTGAGACGTGTAACAGCGGCAGAACCAGCACGCAGTCGTGTGTTCCTCTAAAACTCGGCTCGGTAATCGCAAGGGCCTGTCCGGCTTTTGCTATCACGCTGGTAAGAAGCCTCAACTTCAGGTCATAGTATTGTGAAAGAAAAGCTTTTTCTTCAGATACAAGACGGCCTGTTGTTATTGGATTCGAGAACAGCTTTACGGATGTCTCGTAAAAGCTTTTGGCAGGAGCCACCGTGGGGGATCTTTGCCTGCTGCCGGTACCTTGTTTATTGAATAGGTCCTGTGTAGCAGACACTAATTGTTTATCGGTTGCTTGCTTTAGCTGAGATTGCATCTGGTTGGCCAGGAATTCGGCCGCATTTAATTTCGCTTCGTAGGCCCTGAAACCTGCATCGTTTCGATATTTCTGTACCAAACGCGCAAATATGGAATCGCCGATCGACATTGCTTTAATGTCATCTGACGCTTGAAGGGTCTCGCGGAAAGCGCTGCAATCAACAATTTCGTTGTCCATCTCCGGCCTGCCGGCCTCGGCGCCAGAAAGACCGATGCTGCATGTCATACATACCAGGATGGGCAGAAAGAAGCACTTGCAGTCTGATGGGCGGCTGCATCTATTCGTTTTCATTCTTAGGGACCTCCCTTTTGAGAATTTGGATACAATTAGTTAGAGAGTTTGCCAACTCGGCTATGTGGGATTTGTCCGGATGTGTCCGGAGGCTGCCCAGCACTCGCAATGCTTCGCCATAATCCTCTTTCTCGGTCAGCATAACAGCGTATTGTGTCTTTGCATACTCCTGTGTCGTTTCTATAATCCGGCTTTCCCAGAATTTATGATTACTGCCCCCAAAATCGATAGAAGCTATCCGCCCAAGCACTTTCATGGCTTTGTCCTTTTCACCGAGCGCATCCAGAAACCAGGCGTAATGGTATTGAAGCAAAATCCCTCCGTAGGTCGTTTGATACTTTCGGCAAAGCCTGTCGAGCTTATCAACGATGGGCCCTGCTGAAGTCTTTTCCCCGGAATTTTTAATATAACCAATCGCCTGTGCCGGTGCGCCAAAGCCTCCGCCGGAAAGGTCACAATCTGCAGCAACAACTTTTAGGACTTTAACGCATTCTATTTCCAATTCAACGATTGGTACTCGGTAATATTCCGGGTAGTTTGTAATTAGCGTGTCTCCCATTTCCATGTACTTTGCGACTCTACCTTGCCGCAGGTAAAGCTGCGATATCCTGTCAATTGCCAGCGGACCATACTGCTTCAATAAGTCAATGTTCTTGCTTTTGCTCAATACACGAAGTAAACGACTGTACGCTGTGATGGCGGCGGCATACTCGCGGCGCTGTTCGCAAATCTCGGCGCTGCTGAACAACACGGAGCAGCATAGTTTTACCATCGCCGGGTTGTCGCAATGCTCGGGGCCGACGGCTAACCGTTGTTCCAAGAGATTTGCCGCCCGGTCAAAGGCCGCGAGGGCTTCCCGGTCTCTTCCTTCCAATCTTGTGATTTGCCCTATCATATTAAAACTGCATATCCGGATAAGTTCGGGGCAGTTAGGCTCATTTGCGATTTGTGAGAATCTCGCCTCCGACGTTTCCATCATACGAGCCTTAAAACATATGACGCCTGTCCGGTATCTGATTCTAAAGCCTATATAAGCATCTCCACAGTCAACGAGTGCCTTTTCCAGGCGGGAAACCGCCGCCTTGGCTTCCGCGATTGTCACAGCAGGAACCGACTTATAACTGGCGGCAAGAGCGTTGACCGCGTCCGAAGTGTCGCCCGAAGACGTCCTGGCCGCCATTAGCAAAATCGCACCAGATACAGTCAAATAAAATGTCAGACTACAACTTTCGTGTTTTCGGATACCCATCTCTTGTCCTCATAAAAGAAAAGGTTCTAAGTTCGATATTACTTTTTTCCTTGCTGCCGTCCGAATGGCCCGCAGAATCGCCCGAAGCAGAAAGCCGGGTCCATTGAAAACTCACCGAACCTACGCCTTGTGTCAGTATTGCTTCCCATGAGTTTTCCCACGAACCACCGCGTGCGGGCAGGTCGTACCTGACCGGCGCAAGCTCGCTCAGGCCGTAAGTGTATTCCCACTGCCACCCGTTAAATATAGTTAGCGGCAGGTCCTGCTGATGAAAAGAGGCAGTGTATTCAGCCAGTAACCTCCCGACCTCATCCGGGCACGATTCCGTTTTTGTATGATTTACGGATACAGGCAGCCCAGCCAGGTATAAAGAGTTTCCCCTCGCCTGGCAGGCTCTGTTAATCACAGGACCTGCTTTGGCAGCAGGAACCCAAACGCTTACCTTTTCCAGCTCGATTGGCTCCAGTAGAAACGTTTCAATGGGCGGCAGTTGAGGCAAATTTGAAGTTGAGTGCTCCGTCTCTGCCGGAAGGATTTTGGAATACATACACAAAACAACCAAACATAATATCGTTAACCTATGTCTCATGCGTACCCCCTTACTCAATGCGTCGTAAATGCGCCTGTCTTTTTTGCTCTGGCCATGCATACATTGTTCACAACTATGGCAACCGGCAGCAGAACCGCCATGAACAGCAGTAGCGCTAAAAGGTTGCCACAAACCTGCCGGACCGAGGCTCCAGCTAAAAGGCATTTCCTCATCGCTTCCAGTGAATGTGTCAGCGGCAGACAAAATGCGACTGCACGAAGCCAGCCGGGGAACACCGCAACCGGAAACATTGTTCCAGCCAGCAGACTCGCTGCGCTGGAAAAGAACCAGTTAATAGGGTCTCCCCTCTTTACAATTATCAATATACTTGAGGAAATTATTCCGAGCAGCAGGAATATTGGTATGGTTAGAATCATGGTAACCGCCGCCCCAATCCAGTTGGCGTCGTAAAACCTCATCCCGAAGACAATCATTCCGATAAGAAAGTAAAACACCACGCGAATCGTCTCAAAGACGAAGGGCCACAAGGCAGTGTAAAGAAGCAGCGCCTTGTACCCCACCGGAGCGGCACACATAGCCTCCAATGTACCCTGGTTCATTATCTGCCTTATATCGTTGGTTATCGTAACAAGCCCTGTCTTTAAGTAGCTCGTAACGGCCAATCCCACGAGGGCAAACGCGAAGTAATCAGCCCCGTATTCTCTCAGCAGGGGCGATTTGCCCGAATGCCCCAGCATTTTACCAATGAAGTATATTATCGCGACGCCAAAGAAGACCTGCGAAAACTGAAATACAAACTGAAGCTTATAGCTTATCGCTATCGTCATGTCCTTGCGAATAAACCCGGCCGCTCTGGCTGATTCCCGGGTTAGTGCCTGAAGCAGTTGGCTTCTCATCTGCTCAAAGCCATATGTCACTTCGGTCAATGCCATTTTCGAACCTCACAATTCGTATGAAGACGCTGATTCGCTGTTATTCTCCAAAAGGATTCCCTCGTTGGCGGCAAGAACGGCGTTCAGCGAATGTACCACCTCTGCGTTGGAGTTCCCATGCGTCGAATAATCAGCTTGCTGACCACATTTATTCTTTAGTTCATTGACGGAACCAAAAAACTTCACGGCGCCTCTATTAATTACAAGTGCTTTGTCACAAATCTCACCAACTTCCTCAAGCCGGTGCGTGCTCCACACCCCCGCTCGGCCATCACCGCTTGAAACGTATTCTCTTGCCAACGACTTGACGCTCCGGGCTGAGGGCGGATCCAGACTATTGGTAACTTCGTCGAGCAGGATGACCTTCGGCTGATAGACCAAAGCTCTTATGAGTGCAAACTTCTTTCGAGTCCCCGCTGAATAGTCACGAAATAACTGGTCCGCCTTTTTCGTCAGACCAAACTTTTCGAGCATTTCCGTAATCCTTCCGCGTGCCTCTGACCTGGACATCCCGTAAAGACGCGAGAAGAATTCCAGGTTCTGCCTGCCGCTGAGACGCCAGAAAAAACTCCGCTCATCACTGGAAACATACCCAATGGTGCTCCTGAACTCGCATTTGCTTTTGCTCAATCGCTGCCCACACAGCTTTACCCAGCCGCCGTCTGGTTCGAGCAGATCAGCAAGTATCCGCAGAAGCGTCGTTTTTCCCGCTCCATTTGGGCCGACTACGCCCAAAATCTCTCCCGAACCAACGGCAAAACTGACCGCCCTGACTGCCCGAATTCTTTCCTTGGATGCAAATGGCGAAAGAAACCGCATGTATAGAGGACGAACAACCTCAAAGTACTTCTCTAAATCTTGAACTTCCACGACAGGAACAGCCATAATCGTTCCCTTTTATTTGGTCGCATTTTTCAGAAAACTCAGGCACAACTGCGCTCTGCTCGCATAGCTGCTTTCGGGAAAATCACGTGCAACACTGCGGAGAGTTTCTGCTGCTTTCTCGGACTGACCCTGTAATATACAGCAATAGCCTCTAAAGAAAGCGGCGTCGGGTATCTCTTCTGACGCGGGATATGCAGTCATAAAACTGACAAAACTCTCCGTAGCTTTATCTAATTCACCAAGCTGAATAAAGGCCTGCCCCCTCATTAGCATGGCCTTTTTTACGAGATTCGCATCGATTGCCTTGTTATCTGCAATAAAACTCTCAAGCCTTGCAACAGCTTCGCTGTACTCACCTGCCAGGAACAAGCACCGGCACAGTCCAGGCTCAAATATTCTTTTATCATCTGCAGACTCGCAACGACTCAAAACATGCTTGTATCGTTCAGCCGCCTGTTTGAAGTTGTCCTCCGCCATGTATTTCTCAGCGAGCCAGTCCCAGCCGAACGTCGATCTCGGCTTGCTGGAAAGATACTCTGAGTATGTCTTTGCCCATGGGTTGGTTCTGTCACTAAGGCAGGATTCGACAAATACCGCCCAGTCAAAAGGATACTTTGCCCGGGCAAATATGGTATCGAGGAACTGCTCAAATTTGGCCCAATCCCTCTTCGTCTCAAAATATTGACAAACTTTACGAACGACTTCTCTGAAACCATCTGCCGCATTGCGACTCTGCACGAAGGGTTTGGTCAGCGCCGTGTACTCTTCGGCCCGCTCATTCTCAAGTAACCATATCAAAGCAGCGGTCCGCTGCTCAACTAATTCAGCACCTGAACAATTGAATGCGTTCATATATGCATCGGCGACATCCTTCTTGGGCAGTCCGGCTGCCTCTCTAATCTCAGCTAATACCGCATACATCTTCGGAAGCATGTTCTTCTCTGTCACAGCTTGGTCCTGATGTTCCTGCCGCCACTGTATGTATGCCGCCAGATTGGCTTCCATGAATCCGACTGCCTTTGATTTCTGTTCGGCAACCATTGGTTGGGCCGTTGAGACCAGCCGGCCAAGATAATCGCTGTCATTTCTAATAAGTAATCGAGCTATGTCGCCAAACTCCTCCTCACTCGTGTTTTCGTACAACCACAGCAGAGTCGCCCTCCAATTCGATAAGGGAAGTGTGCCTGACGCAACCACAACTTTGTATGCCGCCGCCACATCCTCCTTTGCAAAACCGGCCGCCTCTTTGGCCCGTGCCAGCAGATAATACAGGTCCAACAGTTCTTGCCGACAGAGCAAACTGAAATTATCGGCGCTTCCGTTTCTCCAACCTTCGGCTTCGGCAATTTTCTTTTCTATGAAGCTTATTGCTTTCTTTGGTCCTTTCTCTTTCAAAATGGTCTCAGCTTCCCGCACCGTGTCCAAAATCACCAGAAAGATGCGCGGACAAAACTCGGCGATTTCATCTGTGCTCAGTGCCTGGTTATAAAAGCGAATATCATCGAGCCTCCCATCGAATCCATACTGCCCTGAAGAGTTGACACCGAAATAGAACATACGCGCCCCGTAGTGCGAGCCCTTGAGGTAGGTCGCATTCTCCAGAACACCGTTGACGTATACTTTAAAATCTTTTCCGTCAAAAGTGGCGGCAATGTGGTGCCATGTGAAGGCGGGCCAGATGTTGGTCCTGGTCCGAATATCAACATACACTTCTTTAACGTGCACACAGAACCCTATCTCTCCCGTACCGAACTTATTGAAGATAAAAGAGGGACAACCGCCTCCTTCATTTATCCTCCCGGACACCAAATTCATTTGTTTACTGCCACTGTTCAGGCTTGAGTCCGGACTAAACCAAAACGCTATGGTAAATGCATCGGTTGGTATCATGAACGACTCCGGAATCAAGATGCCTCCCTTGGCGCCGTCAAGGTGCAGGGCATTCCCGACCACGCCCGAAACCGAGTCCTGCGAAAACGACAGACCTCCCAGCAGCGTGCCGTGATAGTTATTTCCGCCGGAGTCTGTCACGGTTGTCCCGCTTGTGTCATCCAGCTTCCAATGACCCTTTAGACCTGCATAAGCCGCGTTTGTGGGCAGCCCAATCCCCGCCGCTATTGCCAGGACCACCAATTTCACAATTCTCTCTTTCATCTGTTTTTGACCCTTCAGAAGGCCCTATTGCTTTGTTAGGGCCGAGATTTGCATAACAAGCTTAGTCATTACCATCATCATTTGGTTATACTTTCGAGCCGGCTCAAATAAGAAGCCGCTTTGTTTGCATAGCTGCTTTCTGGGTAAGCCCGAGTTACAACATTAAGTGCTTCCTTTGCTTCCGGGTACTTACCCTGCATCATATAACAGTAGCCCATAAAGAAGCTCGCCGCGGCAGCTTGCTTTGACTCCGGATATTCAGCCATCAAAGTCAGGAACTCTCTCAAACCTTTTTCTATTTCGGCGCCCCTGATGTGGCATTGTCCTTTCATTAAAATTGCTTCACTCATCAGGCTTCTGCTCACGATTTTATTCCGTCCCATGAACTTGTTGACTTCAGCGAGGGCCGCTTCGCCGTTGCCTTCTTCGAACAAACATTTGCATACTTTCAGCTCATAAATCGCTTTGCTTCGAATCGTGCCTTCACGCTTGGCAAGGCCCTGGTATATTTCCACGGCCTCCTTGAACCTCTTTTGGTTTGCACATTCTTCTGCAACTTCCTGTTCTTTAAGCTCATACTTTAATTTCTCTTCAATAGACCCGCATTGCTTGCCGAGATCGCAATATATTTCAGCGGCACTCTCGAATTTTGCTCTGGTTACGTAATCTTTGGCAAGTTCAGATTGCGCATCAAAAAAATACTTCGTTAATTGGGGTTTATTTCTACTATACTCAAGGTGCCTTTGTCTCCAAACATCTCCCTGCTCAAGTCCGTATTCGAAACATTCAATCCAGGCCGCGGGGGCTCTTTCCTCAAGAATATCCAGGAACTTCTTCAGGATATCCCACTTATTGCTGCTCTCACACTCTTCCGAAAGCATTACAGGAAAGGACGGAACTTTCTCGATGCCGCCCCTTTCCACAAACGAATTGACAATTGCCGTGTGTTCTTTTTCCCGGTCGTTTTCCAGCAGCCATATTGTGGCCGCGCTCGCTTCGTAAGGGAAGCAGCGAATGTTCGAAGACCGCATCAATTCGCGACACATCGTTGTGACATGTGCTTGCGAGACTCGGGAAACTTTTTTGATTCTGGCCAACTGGAAGTATAGACCAGCCAACATAACAACGCGATGGTCGTCTACATTTGCGATCTGATTGTGCAGGCGGGCTCTTGTGTATTTCGAGAGCTCTTCTTCGAGGAACGCAGCCACCGCTTCATACTTCTGCTCCACAAGCATATTGGCTGCCTGTTTGAACTTCTCTGCCCATCCGGAGATTTCCCCGGCAGCGGCACCGGGCTCCTCAATTGTGCATTCCGGGAAGGCGGACCGGTAGATAGCATAGATCTCATGTGACTTCAAGGCCAGGTTGTAGATACGGAAATCATCGATTAGCCCATAGTAACAACGTGCACTGGCGGACGAACTCGGGGTTTTCGTAGCATATGAGCCGATAGCAAATCTCTCTATTCCCTCCATCGTCATAGCCTTACCGCGGCCGGCGTGCCAAAGAACCCCATTGAGATAAATCTTCATTTGCCCGCTATCGCCATTCTTGGTGAGCGCCCAGTGGTTCCATCGGCCTTCATACTCATTTGGCTCCGCCTTTTTACAAATCCTGTCGTACAGGCTGTTGCTTTGGCTTCCCGCGGCCCAGTTCACGTTAGCGTCACCAAAAGGGATATGGCAATTCAGCACCGCCTCGCTTTCTCTGTCTCCGCCTCTCTTGGCTTGAAAAACGCTATTATCGTGTGGCTGTACGGCTGAATCACCGTATTGCCACAAAGTTACTGTTATTTCCTTGCCAATCAGCGAAAAGAGCCTATCAGCATCCGGAATGCTGACATTACCCTTGCCGCTGAATCTAAGCGCTCCGCCGATACGCCCGGTAGTCCATTCAGGACCGGCAATTGCACCGTCATGGGCGCCGCCGGAAGAATCCCTTGCAGTTGAGCCCGCACCGTCGTCGAATTTCCACCAGGCGATGAGATTCGAGTCCGTACTGCTCGCTTTCACCATCAGAGACGGCCCAAAGGTCAATATCAACCCTAAAATCGCTGCTTTTCTCATAATCACTTGTCCTTATCCAATTGCACTGTATACTTTCCAAATCAAACACAAAACAGTCTTAGCTGTCCTTCCGGCCCTCCTGGCAACTCAAAGTATACACCGGCTTAAACTGTCAAGCTGGCTGTCCAGCTCAATATGACTATTATTAGTCAGGTATCGGTCCAACAATGGAACTAAATAAGCCACATCCAGAATCTCGTAGTCCTCGAAAATCACGCCAAGTTGCTGCCCGTTAATGAGTTTGTAAGAAAGTGCCACAATGTACGTGCGCTCATCTTCCAATTCATTTAATGCCAAAGAACCGTCATCCAGACTTCCCTCAGGCTTTAGCAGACTTGCTCCGGATATAATCGGTGCGACGACCTTTCTTTTGGTAATGTCACGAAACGGTACCAACAACAGGTTTTTCAGGCTTTTGCCGTCCAGTTTTACCTTCACAATCCAATGATTCTTGAAACTGCTGAACAGGTCACGGTATGTTATTCGGCCTGCCGGAACCGAATCCGAAAACTTGAAAGGGTTTTCACAAACAGCAATCTCAGCTTGAAGCTCTTCTTTGATGGCCGTCACCGCCCATTGACCCCAGCACCATTTAGGATGCTCCTTTTTTGTCACACCTAATACGCGGTCCCATTGTTGATGCCAGCCCCAGACGGTATTGAATGCCTCAATTATGTGCCACTTGATTTCGTCTTCAGCAGTAACCTCGAATATCCCAACATCCGCCATCATCGGAGACTTCATTTGCGAAAATGCCTGAAGAATCTTCACCATCACCGTCGATGATGTGGAGAAAAAAACTGCCGCATATTTCTGCGGATTGATCGGGTTCGGATAGATGAGAATAAACCCCATGCCGTCTCCCTCATACCGCCGGCCATTGGCAATTATCAGCCCTTCCCCGCGCTGCACCGGCAAATCTTCACATATCTTTGACAACCATAAGTTTGACTCCGGCGTACCCACAAGAACCAGATTATGGCTGTCAATCAGTTTTGCGGGCATGTCGGCATCGGCAAAGCAGGGTGCGCCATTTGCCAGTGACTTCGCGATCGCTTCAGATGTTTCACAAAACCGCCTGTCTTCGCTCCCCGCGCCCCAGACAACCACATACGGGTCTGTAAACACATCCCAAACAGGACCGTGAAGACGCTGATTCTTTACATGCCTGGCACTGGAGTACGCCTCCGGTCTTTTGGTAAAAGCTTCTCCTCTTACAACGCCAAGGCTGCTGCCATTTTCAACAATCTCAACCGGTATGTTCGAATCCAACGGCGCTTGTACGAGGTCAAGTGTGTACGCATCAACGTTGTTCGTTGTCACGCTAATGAACCGGCCTTCTACCGATGCATCAATAGTTGCTGCGAGATTTTCGTCGGTTCGACCATCGATTTGTGCCCAATAAGCCCTCGGATTCTCAAGCGATTCAATTGTATATAACACCCTTTGCGGATTACTTTCCCTGACCCATGACGGTACCGGTGCGCGTAAAGGCTGTGCCGTAGTCTCCGTCTTGCTGTACCTGAAATGTTTGCACCCATAGTGCTCGAAGCATTTCGCTGCGAAATCACAATAAGCCACCATGACATCGCTTTCGCGATGCATATTGCAGAAGAAGAAGGGGAGATTCAAAGCATTGCCTGCCAAATGCCGAAAACTATTACCTGTTGAGGCACTGGCCCCGGCCCATTCATCCGGATAGTGCAGAGCCAAACTCATAACCATAATTCCGTCGCTGCATTCCCCATTGATGTATACTCTGTCTTGATCAATATTGAGTTTTTCTTTCATAATTCCGAAGATGGTTTTATACTCCTGCCATTGAAGCTCCGCGGAGGATATGCTGCTCCACCGCAGGTAGATTATGTCTTTACTTGCACCAAAACTTTCAGCACGATTGCCAGCAAGAACAAAAACAGGCCATTTTCTGGATGCATCATAGCCCGGGGGTACAAGGAGCGTAAATCGTGCCACCGGCCCCCCGGGATAACGTCTAAGCCGAAGCTCGCTCAAACCTATTGCCGGCTCAGGACACCCACCAAGACCATAGACTACTTTGCTCCTGACCGCGTCGGCCAATGCCTTCAGGATTTCACCCGACAAAAAGGGCGCCTCGCTAATCAACAACATGGTGCGGTTAAAATGGGATACCACAATAGAAGAGAATATGAGTTCCGGGTCAGTGCTGTACTCGACCGCCGCCTTCTGTTCATAACAGAAGGCCAGTAGATCTTTTTTCCAGTCTCCGCAAACAATGGCATAAGTCTCAAAATCGGACAGTCCTCCCGCTTGAGTTTTTAGCGAAAATTCTAATCTGAAAAGCCCATCTTCCTTTATGCCGTCAACAAGTCCGATGCTCTCAGGTTCGACCTCCGCACTGGCCTGTCCGGCCTGCTTCCACGAATTTTTCTCCCATTTCGCAATGCGAAAGTCTGTTTCTTGCAAGGACCTGCTTTTCGCCATCCCCGCCGGGAATTCAATGGCTATGTTCTTTTTGGGCGGGTGAACATAACACCAGTTGGGATCCAAACGACCGCCCCTGTCACCGACCTTAATGCCCACGCTGCTATCAAATAAATCCCTGTTTTCACAAAACCATGCGCCTTCACGCACTTTTTCCGCTATCAACTCCCATGGCAGCGAATAAGGAATCCTATCGGTTCGACCGACATCACAGGCGCCAAAAGCGCAAAACCGCGATACTGCCATGATGAGAACTATCGCTCTTGTGATCTCGACGCTTACCACGTAATTCCTTCGTTCCTGTTGCAAAACCTTCTGAAGCATCCTGAAAAACCGCTCAGCAGTATGCTGCCTGAAGTTATTGCAGTTGTTCATTAATGTTTATTCTCCCCGCCGCCAAGAATTAGGTCTTGCTCATTGTTGGCTCTTTAACGCAGCCATGTTTTCAACACGTGTTCTGCACATCCGCGCTTTACTGGCATAAAGACTGCTCGGAGCGCTCCTTATAACACGATCAAAACCCTCTCTCGCGGCCTCGTACTTGCTCTGTAACATATAACAGTAACCCGCCAAAAAGTTGACCCCGGGCAAATCCTGCGTCTCGGGATATTCCTCTTTCAAACTGGAAAGACTCTCTAAAGCCTTCTCCGGCTCACCAATCTGAATGTAGGCAAGACTCTCCATTAGTATCGCATCTTTCACAAGACTTGTGTGGGTTCCCTTGTTATCGGCAACAAAACTCTCGATATTTTTTCTGGCCTCGGCGTATCCGCCGCCGTAAAATACACATTTACAGAGTTGAAATTTGAATAATGCTCTGTCGTCTTTAGAGTCGCAGCGATTCAAAATGTCCTTGTATAATTCGGCAGCTTTCTCAAAGTTTCCATCGCTCAAATTTGTCTCCGCAACCATGCAGTCCCTGCAAAATTTCACTCTGGGCCTGCTGGCAAGATAAGCAAAGTATTTCCGGCCCCACCGATTCGCGTTGTTGCCGAGACAAGACTCGACAACAACCGGCCATCGGGAAGGGTACTCTACCTCAGCGAATAAAGCATCCAGGAATCGTTCGAATGTGCTCCAATCCTTCTTCGACTCGAAATATTTGCACACTCTCTCGACTATATTCCTCGAGGGCCGCTCGGCAGCAGGACTTCCACGAAGCGACTCAATTACCGCCGCGTAATCGTCGGAACACTCGTTCTCAAGCCACCATATCAAGGCCTCTGTCTGTGCCGGCACATATTTGTGACACCAGCGACTGAACACCTTATTGTATGCATCGGTGATATCCTTCTTTGACGCGCCGGCAGCCTCTCTTGCCTTGGCCAACTGCGCATACGCGGCAATCATCCCATCCTCCGTAGCTGCGCCGCTGTCGGGATGCTCCTGCCGCCATCCGGTATAAGCAGCCAGAGTGTCTTCCAGAAATCTGATTGCGGAGTTTGTCTTCTGTTCACGGACCATCATCTTCGCCTTTGCCGCTACTTCCTTAAGGTAGTCTTTGTTGTTTTCGTCAAGAGAACCGGTCACGCTATCATACATTTGTCTATTTCCCTTCTCATGCAGCCACAGTAACACGCACGCACAATTTGATGAGGAAGGTGTACCTTGTTCGAGGGCAAGTTTATATGCCGCTTCAACATCCTTTTCCGGGAAGCCGGCAACATCTTTGGCTTTTGCCAACAGAAAATTCAGATCGAAAGACAGCTCTCTGAAGCACGATACATATTTGTTTGGTTTTCTCTCGATGTATTGCTCAAGTTCACCGATGCTTTGCTCAAGTAGCGGTATCGCCGTTTTTACTTGTTGCTTTTCCATAAATGCCTGTGCCCGTTCGAGAACGCCTGTCAACGTTTGCGGCACCGGATTGAATCCGTACAGCTTGCCGATAATAGCCTCGCTTAGTGCACGGTCGTAAATGCGGATGTCATCAAGCTTGCCGAAGTATTGCCGGTGTGCTCGGTCTGTCCCAATCCCGATATTGGCTTTGGTCACGCCGCCCATCGGCTTCCTGGATGTTCCCCCCTCTGCCAGTCGGCCATTGTGATAGATTCGCTGGAGACCTTTTACGCTATCCACGACAAAAGCATAGTGATTCCACTTGCCGGCCCAATCCTCGAGACTTGCTTCACGCCATGCCTCGCTATCGGCATTGGGATAACCTGTTGCGATCTGGACCACGCCCGCTTGCCAGGCCGTATAGATGCTTAACACAAAGTGGTGATCCGGCCCGTCTCCAGCTCCCGCCTGCAATATTACCTTCGTGTCGTTAGGCTCTTGTGCGTCGCCATTTACCCAAACCGAAACAGTTATAGCTTTATCGGCACTACTAAACACCGCACTTGGAATAGACACCCCGTAGGTCCCATCAAAGTTCAAACAACCACCATACTTGCCGTCGGAATACCACTTGGGTGTCCCTTCTATCACCGTGCCGTGATGACCGTTGCCGCTGGAGTCTTTCACCGTTGTGCCGCTCGTCTCGTCAAACTCCCAGTGGGCCACCAGTTTTGCGCTCGCTGCGCCGCCGGCCAGACCCACCACTAACATCACAACCCAAACTGCCGAAGTATCACACTTGGTTTTCATATTTCACCATCCTTTAATAATGACCGGACGCTTTGTCTTATTTTCAGCCTCCGTAGCATCAATAGCTATTCCGGGCGCTTGTTTACTCCGCCAAATTCCGAATACGCGTTACGTACGTACGGGCTGCCCCGACGTGGGAGCTTTCGGGATAGCCTCTTATAATGGAATTAAAAGCCTCCGCCGCGGCCTTGAATTTGCCCTGCAACATGTAACAGCGCCCAATAAAAAAAATAATCTCAGGCACATTCTTTGCCTCGGGATATTCCATCATCAACACAAAAAAACTGTCCATAGCTCTGTCCGGCTCACCAAGCTGAAGCTCAGCCTGCCCCTTCATCAGGACCCCTTTTGCGATTAGACTTCTGCTGGTTTTCTTATTGTTGGCAGTAAAACTCTCAAGCTGCGAAGCAGCTTCGCGGTATCTACCTCCATCAAACAAGCACCTGCAGAGTTGAAACTCATATAAGGCTTCGTCATCTTCGGGACCACGGCGGTTCACAATACTGCGATATAACTCAGCAGCTTTGTCGAATTTCGCTTCAGCAATATATTTCTCGGCAACCAGGCAATCTCTCCCGAATTTCAGTCCTGGCTTGTTCTCAAGATACTTGGAGTATTTCTTTGCCGAGCGGGTTGCCTTACTATTGAACCAGGACTCCACGACTATTACCCATTCATAAGGGTGCTCAGCCGTAGTGAACAGGACATCCAGAAACCTTTCAAGCTCGGCCCATTTCTCTCTTGACTCAAAATGCGCGCAAACATTTTCGACCACATGATCGAAACATTTCTTAACATCCCGACTCTGCGTAAATGACTTAATTATCTCCGTAAACTCCCGCATGCAGTCATTTTCGAATAGCCATATCAAAGCAGCGGTTCGCTCGGGTACATAGGCAATACGGGAGGGACTAAACGTTCTGCTGTAGGCATTAGCGATATCCTGCTTTGATGCGCCATCAGCCTCTTTAGCTTTGGCGAGGTGAAAATACACCTCAGGCAGGCTGTCTACTGAACTAATATCAGCGTAAGGATGCTTATCCTGCCAGCGTGAATACGCAGCCAGATTCGCCTCCAGGAACCCCATCGTCACCTTCGGTTTCCGCTCGGCCATCATAAGTTTTGCCATCGTAGCCACCGCCCTCAGAAAACCTCTGTCACTTTGCATAAGAGGCTCAACGGCATCTTCATACGCTTGCGTGTTTACATTCCCGTATAGCCATAGTAGAGCGGGGCCCTGCCTCGGCATGGAAAGACAGGAAAATGCGTCTGATTCGACCGCCTGTTTGTACTCATTGACGACCTCTTCTTTGGGCGCGCCGGCGGCTTCCCGGGCTTTTGCCAGCAAATAATGCAGGTCAGGCAACATTTGTTTGTAGTACAGCACGACATGGTTCTGATTTTGTTGCTTCCACTTCTCATGTTCGGCGATTTGCTTTTCGAGAAAGGCTATCGCCTCTTGCGGCCTCTGCTTTTTAACCTCTGCCTCTGCATTCCGGACTGTGTCGATAAAACTTTGCAGCGTCGGTCCCGCCATAAACAATGCTAAACCCTGCCGGTACAATTGTCCAATCTGCTCGGCGTTTAGCGCACTATCGAAAATGGCTACGTCATCGATAAGACCGGAACAATCTTGCCAGCCCTTACCACGCTTTGTCAGCTCCGCGCCGATCCAGAGGGAGTCACCCTCGTGAACTTCCAACTCGCCCGAACTGCCTGTTGAAGCGTCCTCATTTCCGTCTACATATACGCGAATTATTGAGCCATCGTACACTCCGGCGATATGATGCCATTCGGCGTTGGGCACCTTTTTAATTCCATAAAGCGTCTGTGTTGGTCTGACGTTGTTGCAATAGAAACTTACAGTGCCTGTATCGGCTTCTCTTGCGAGCGTCCAACTCTGCGAGCCCTTGCAGATGAGCGGCTGAGTACTTGTAGGCGGCCTCTCGAATTTCACCCAGCAGGCGACCGTGATTTCCTTGCGAATGTTCAATACCGAGTCGCGCCCACAGTCAAGATAATCACCGCTGCCGTCCAGGCTCAGCACATTACCCCTTTTGGAATCTTCCATAATCTTCGCATCCCCGACCACAGTGTAAGTACTGTCGTTACCGTTGCTTTCAAACTCATAGTGCGCCACTGGAGCGGAAACGTCGGCGATAGCCGCACACACAGACGTCATTGCCAGAATCACAGCCAGAGCCTTTAATTCACCAAATATTCTTTTCATCTTCGTCTATCCTCTCATCAAGGCCATATTGTTTAAGACATCATTTCCACTTGAGAACTCAGAACATATTTAGCCTGAGACTATCCAACTGAGCATCCATATCCAAATTCTTGATTCTGCACAGATAGCTTTTCAGCAGAGGAACTACCCAGCCCTCTTCCAAAATCTCATAATCCTTTAACGCCATTCCAATTCTTTCACCGTTAATCAGCTTATAATGGAGAGCAACCGTATACTTTCCGTCATTTCCCAACTCACCGAGCGCCAAAACATTTCCGCCGCCTTCTTTTTGTGTCTTGGTAAGGCTTACCCCCTCAACAGCCGGCGCCGAAACTCCCTCTTTGAGGATATCATTCGACAGTACCATAAGCATGCCTCTCAGGTCCTTGCCGCTCGTCCGGATTTTTACAACCCAGTTGTTTCGGAAAGTATTGTACAAGTCGCGATACGTAATTGGTCCGACCTCGATTGAACCGCTAAACCTGAAAGGATTCTTACAAACCGCCACATGCGCGTTGAGCTGTTCTTTGATAACCCTTGCGACCCATTGGCGCCATTGCCATTCGGGGTGCTTTTTGTTGGTTCTGGCCAGCACTCTGTTCCATCCCTCGTGCCAACCCCATACTGTGTTAAATTTCTCCATTATGTGCCATCTGATCTTTTTATCTTCTGAAATTTCGAATATGGCCACGTCACTTGCCTCGGCTGATTTCAATTCAGAATAGACATCTAAAATACTCGCCATTGCATTGGACGACAGGCCGCAAAAAGCTACTACGTATCTCTCAACGTTTAAAGGGTTGGGATAAATAACGAAGAATCCGACGTCAGTACCTCTATATCTGTGCCCGTTAACCAGGACATTTCCATCTACAACTTCTACCGGCAGCTCTCGCGCAATTCTTACCAGCCAACTGTTGGTCTCTGCCGTACCGACAAGAATCAAGTTATGGCTTTCAAGCAGACTCTCCGGCAGGCTGGTATCCGCAAAACAAGGCGCGCCGTTTGCCAATGACTTTGCAGCAGCTTCGCTTGTTTCACAAAACCTTCTGTCATTTCCGCCCGCGCCCCAGACAACCACGTACGGCTCTCTAAATGCGTCGTAAATAGGACCATGAATACGCTTGTTCTTTACGTACCTGGCGTTCGAGTGCGCCTCCGGCCTCTTGGTAAAAGCTTCTCCCTGCACCACGCCGAGGCTGGTGCCGTTTTCGATAATCTCGACAGCTCTGTTGGAATCCACCGGTGCTTGTACGAGGTCAAGATTATATGCCTCGATATTTCTCGTCTGCACAAAAATTGTTTGTCCTTCGACCTGAGCATCCATGGTTCCCGTGAAGTTCTCATCCTCACGGCCAAGGATGTCGACCCAGTAAGCTTTGGAGTCCTCAAGCGAATCAATCGTATATGACACCCTTTGTGGATTTCGCTCTCTTGTCGCTGTCGGTACCGCAGTGCCGCGAGTCTGCCCTATTTCATGGCTTCCGCTGTACAGAAAGTACCTGCAACCATTGTATTGAAAACACTTTACTGCAAAATTGAACCACCTGCTATTTCGGTCCTCTTGCGCCCTGTCTTTGACAAGGATCAAGTGCAGGTTCAATCCGTTCCCTGCCAAATCGAGAGAGCTATTACCTATAAAAAAACCGCATTCTGCCCATTGGTCCGGGCGGGTCAGTGCCAAACGCATCGCCGGGATACCATTGGCGCAGTGGCCGTAAAGATAGAATCTATCCTCATCCAAATTGAGTTTCTTTCTGAGAATGCCGAGCAGGTACTCGTAATCCTTCCACTCAAAGCCCATCGGATAGGGAAAAGGCCACCACACGTCAATCAGTCCTGAGTGCTGAGAATAGTTCTTGGCGGCATAAATCCTTCGCGGATCCGGGTATAAGTACAAAGGCCATCTTCGGGACCTGTCGTACTGCTCGGGAACAAAGACCACAAATTCCGCAACTCCGGCGCCTTCGAAGCGTTTTACTCTGATCTTATTCAGACCAGTAACAAGATTGGGGCATTGCCCTGCTTCAAACACTTTCTTATTCTCAACCGCTTCCCCCAATGCTTTTAGAGTCCTGTCGGACAAAAAGGGCGCTTCTGCGGCCATCTCCATGGCCTGGTCAAAATGGGATACGGTGATAGAGGAAAATACAAGCTTTGGATCCGGGTTGGATTCGATTTCTTCCTTCATGTTGCGGCAGAAGCCTATGAAATCCTTTTTCCAGTCTTCCGAAACTATGACATAAACCTGCGAATTAGATGATTGTCCGGCTTGAGTTTCGAGGGCAAATTCTAACTTGAATAGTCCTTGCTCTTTCAGGCCGTCACCAACCTTTATTTTGTCAGCCTCGATGTCCCCACTGACCTGCCCAACCTGGTTCCACGAACTTTTCTGCCATTTGGCAATATTAACCCTGGTCTTCTGCTGCGAGGAGCCGCTTGCCGGCATCGTGCCGGGAAGCTTAATAGTTACGGCTTCGCTGCAACGGTAAATGTAATTCGGCTCTGAAGCCGCACTCAACTGGCCCACCCAAGCTGCCTTATCGCTGCGATTGCTCAAATATTCGTTGTCACAGAAACAACCGCCTTCGCCGAACTTTTCCGCTATCGTTCGCCATGGAAGCAGATAGCCTGGCGCTGCCGAAAAATCTGCCGAAGCTCCCAACCCGATACACGGCGCCGTTGCTTGCATAATAAGCACTGTCAGTGTTATACGGGTCATCAGAAGATTGCTCGCCGCGGTTTGCCTGACAATCCTGCGGCTGTTCGGCAAACCGGCATTTCGAGCGCGACCCCAATATATTGTAGTCCCTCTTTGTAACACCACGTTATGTCGCGTTTACTCGCTCTGCCTCTGCAACATCGCGGAAAACCGTACCGCCCAGCACAAAAACCTGCTTCCCGCACATAACGGTCCTGTTTGTCCGACACGTACCGTTGCAAGGGAAGAATTCAATTTCGCCTGCTCATAACAAATTTCCTAATTCAATGTTTGATTTCACGCCTTAGTTCTTGTAAACTATAGGCTACCTTGCTTGGTACAATAATGGCGGTGCTGATCGGCTTGATGTTGACTACCAAACTTAGTCGTTTTTGGGATATTCTGATGCTAAGTGGTAAGAAAGTTGGCAGGCCCGGCAGGAAAGCCACAGAAAGTGCCCAGGAAAAGGTAAGACGGGCTGCTGAGATTTTTGAACAATACGGTGATTTGATTCGCTCGATGATTCTTTTCAATGTAAACGACGAATTGGAAGCCGATGATATTTTCCAGGACTTTTTCTTATCCCTTGTCCGCAAGCCGGTTCCTCCGACCGTCAAGGACATTAAGGGATATCTTTACAGAGCTATTCTCAACGACGTTCTGGATTCTGCCCGTCGAGTAAAAAGTTATAAAGTTCGGCTTCATAGATATGCCGAATACGTCAAAGACGTTCAGGTCCAGCAAGGGCCCGAAGGTGTGCTCGCCAGGGCTGAGCAGGTACAAAGAGTGTTGCGACTGGTGGAAGAGCACCTGCCACCTCATCAAGCCCAAGCCGTTTCTCACCGGTATTGTGATGGCCGGAGCATGCATGAGGCGGCAAAAAAAATGACTGTAACTGAAAGAACTGTATCAAGATACATTTGCATGGGGCTAAAGAAAATCCGGTGCTTACTGTGTGAAAACGAAACAAATAGCGATCAGGACAGCAGACGCGGATGATACCCCTCGGTTCCAATTCGACCTGCGAACCCCACTAATTATATACTCTGAACTCTGCAATCGCGAAAGCAAACAACGCGTTCTTGAACGTACGTTGGAACGCATAACATAGTTCAATCTTTACAAGAGGGGCGCGAAGGAGCTAAACGCCCTGCCGGGTGCTCAGATAAGCAGGTTGATAGCAGCCCAGGCGATGAAAATTCTGCTGTCAGTAGCGTTTTCAAGGTTCAAGTCCGGACGTACCGCACGGTGGCTATTGTCAGTGTATCCTGGTATCCTATTCAGGGTCAATGGCCAATGCACAGTGAAAAAACGGGCTTCTTGTCACAAAAAACATGATTGCAGCATCCTCTTGTGAACCGGATATGGGGCTTTTTCAGGTGGAAACGGCAAATTCGGAATATGCCGGAAAAAAAAATTGAAAAACTAATCAACTTTTGGGCGTCCATCTTCGCCTTTAGTGTAGAGAGTGACGGTTTAGCTGCGCTTTATTTGTGCCGATGCGCGGCTTGCCCTGCCAGATTTGGGCAGTCCAGATACACTGTCGTCTTCCTTTTCTGACGGGGAAAATCGGAGAACTATGCATGCAATCTGATATTGGAATTCAGCAGAACCTTGAACGGGCCGCCGAGATGTTCGACAAATATGGAAATATGATCCGTGCTGTAATATGTTTTCACCTGAACGATACTGTCGATCCAGACGACATCTTCCAGAGCTTGTTCCTATCCCTCGTGTACAGACCGGTTCCTGAAGACATCCAAGACATTAGGAGCTATCTTTACAAGACCATCGTAAATGATATTCTTGACGCCGTCCGCCGAGCGAAAGGCTATCATGTGCAAATCTCACGGTATGCTCAGTGCATCAAGCTGGACACAATACTGCAAGAAAGCCCGGAGGAAACTGCGATGCGTGCCGAACAAAGAAGAAGAATGTTCGAACTAATTGAAAAACAACTGCCCCGTCACGAAGCCGAAGCTATTGTCCGTCGCTATCAGTACAACCAAAGTATCTATGAAGCGGCAGATAGAATGCGCATACACGTAAGAACTTATTCAAGGTACCTTTGTATGGGCCTGAAAAGGATCCGCAGATTTCTTGCCGAAGACAATCAGTACCTGGAACAAATTTGGACCAAATAGGGGATAGACAAGTGAACGATTCGGATTCAAATCCAACCTGCATGCATTCTCGGTCATATTACTGGGACTTGCTCAATCTCGAAAGCCCAGACCAGGTTCCCGAGGCTGTCTCAGAACACATTACCAAATGCCGCCATTGCCAGGCCCAGATAAGCCGATTGCAGACTTCCTTCGCGCACGCCGACTCCCTCGGTGGTCAAGCAAAACAAAGGAATTCAGCCGTTACCACTCTTTTGAGGCTGCACCTTGCCTACGCAGGCAGGCCCGTTACGTGCAGCACCATAAAAGCATTTCTCCCGAGTCTCGCGCTCGCGGATTTAAAGGTAAAAATACCGTCCCCTATAACGGCACACCTTGCCTGCTGCCGGGACTGCTCCGACGACCTGTTGACGATTACCGGCCTGGGCCTGACCTGCAACCAGCTATATCGGTTAGGCCTAATCTTAACGAGAAAGCCTTCTGAGACCCCCCTTGACTGTTCACAAGCCCGCCTTGCCATTCCTCAAATTGCCGCAATGGACTTCGACAAAACCGATTCTGAAGTTCTCCGGCACTTGTGCACCTGTTCTCAGTGCAGGAAAATGCTATATCAACATCGGCAAGAGATTCTTACCGAATTGCCCCCTGAAGAAACAGCGCAAAAGAAATTTCTCTGCGAAAAGCTCTCTGCAGGCGACATCTTCGACTATTGTTTCCCCTGCGGGATTGATTCGACTGCGAATAAGGATACTGAATCCCGGCAGTCTCTTGCCTTGCATCTGCGCACTTGCCCCACCTGCCTGACGAGAATGCAGGATTTGCACACGGCTGTCTCGGCTATTGCTGAGCGGCCTGATTCCAACGTTGTTACCTGCTTCACGTTCCAGGAACAAACCGCCGAACCTGTACAATCCGACCTCAGCAGCCTCTACCCGGATTGGCCGGTCATTGTTCAGATACTTGATAAATCCAAACCCGCGGCTAGCGCTGTTGCATTTGCAGAAGTGCCCAGGAAAAGGGCGATTAATCTTAGCCCGAGGCAGTTACTCAAACCCGCGGTTGCAGCCGCCGCCGTAATTCTGATGGCTCTCGGGTCCTTCTTTTACACGCCATCCGCGGCTGCCGTAACCTTGAGCGAGGTTTGCAAGGCCATCGTAAAAATCCAAAACATCCACATAACAGGTTTCATTGCAGGAAAACCGGAACCAGTTCAAAAAGAATGGCTTTCAAGGACACTCCGGGTCGGAATGTTTGAGAGTAGGGAACAGTTTGTTTTATGGGATATTCCAAACAAAATCAGCAAGACCAGGGATTTATCTTCAGGTTCTCTCACGACCGTCGCCGCTTCTGCCGAGATGCTTCCAAAAATACAAGAATCCATAGTTGGTCTCTGTGGTCTTGTGCCGTTTTCCAGTATAAGCGACGTTCCCAGAGATTCTCAATGGATTTCCGTGGATGATGCAAACCTGACGGCTATGGTTCCCGGCACGGTAGTATATGATTTAACCTGGACCAAAACCTTCGACCAAGTCACCGAATGCTGTAAGTTGCGCTTTTTTATAAACACCGCTACTGACTTGCCCAAGAGGATTGAATACTACAGCAAGTCGGCTATATCGCATGAATATACACTTGAGTCTGTCAGGGTCGTTACGTACCCCCCCCAGAGCGAAATCGAGGCTGTTTTACACAACGCATTCGATTAGTTATGCCTTTAATGAGGACATACCCTCAATATTACCTCTGACTGTTTGAGTTTGAGGTCAAAGTTGTTCTTGTGCACGGGGGGGCGCAACTTGTTTCTTGCCGCCCCCCTTTGGAGCAGAGCTGACAATCGTTATCCGCACGCTAACATTGTAGTAATTGTCCAGTCCCCGTTCCCCGTACACTCAAACGTACTGGGATTGGTTAGACATGGCTCCGACTTCTTTTTAATCATAGAGGTTTCGTCGCAAGTGCCGGAAGAGGCGCTCCCGCAGCCCCATCGTTCATAGTAGACACTGTGCGCGCCGAGGCAAAAGCCCCCAATAACCGTGCAGGAGAATTCTGCATTATTTTGAAGTTTGACAGTACATTGCGCGCACGTGCCTGCCCCTATGACCTTACGAAGTCGACTGTCGTCAATCTCAGCCGGACAGCCCTTTATTGTTATGGGGTTCTTGGCCAGAACCATGGCGGTCCTGTCCCATATAGTTTTGAAGTGCTCAATCGTAGTGCGATAGTAAAAGTTGTTTCTGTCGAGATCTATGAGTCTTACGTATTTATCGTCAACATTGGCAAGCACTACGAAATGATTATCTGCCCGTAAATGCAAAATGACCTGGCAGTTACCCAGTGCTCCGAGAAGCTCAAGCTCGGCCTCGACTGAAACGCTGTTTAACCCTTGATTCCGGATAAATTGCTGCATTTCGAACATGTTTGTGCTCTTTGCCGCGCCGTGAACCAGCCCACCCAGTTCTGCCCATGAGGGACTGACACCCAGTTCTTCGCAGACATACTTAAGGGATGTTGTCGCACAATTTTGAACCCCCGATTCAGTCGAAAAAGCTATTTCCAGCCTTGTCTGCAAAAGTTTATTTAAATCGACATTCTTCACTGACGGTGTATTCGGAGGCGAATAGCGAAATTGCAACGGCTTATCACCGAACCGAAAGTCCTCTATAAAAGCATCATATTCAAAACTTACATCGAAGCTGCCCGGCTCCGGGGCAACGTTACTAATCAAGCTAAAGTTCCATACGTCACGGTTCAGCAGCCTTGCCCCTTCGCCCGATATCTCGTATCGTTCGATAATAACCTTCCCCGGATACCATTTGCCGCCGATTACCCGGTGATTCTCATACCTTTGAACTATCGTGCCGATATTTGGAGAGGTTGCCGAATAAAGCTTCACGGCGTAATCCTTTGCAGCATCCAGTACAAACGTTTCCTCGCAGTCGCCGTTGATAGTAGTAAGGTGTATCTCAGGTCCGCCGCCCGATTCTACTTCGGTCCCCGAGGATTCTGCGCCTAAGAGACTGTCCAGAGTGTACCTGCCATACCCCCATGGTATGATTCCCGCGGTCAGCGGCCCGTTGACCCCGCTCGGTGCTTTTGTGATTGTCGCGTGGTTCCCGGGCCGGAAGTAATTAACGTATTTTTCCCCGTCCCAGGCAAATACTCGCTTCCGGTTCCAGTCGAGGTCGAACTGCTCCGTTAAAGAATTGCCTGCCACTTCTGCCGGCGGGCTTACCGAATCTCTGCGAGAAACAACGTTAATCTCCCAATAAAACCGGGTGCCGTCGAATCGCACAATGGTATCGGAGACCATTGTGTACTCGTTGGATAGTGTGTAACGCACGTTAAATGGTATCGCTGCCAGTTTCATCTGCTGCAGTTTTTCGGTCAGTTCCAGTTTGTTCGTATTATCCAAATACTTCCGCACTTCTGCATCGATTGCATTATCAATTTCCTGAGGGTCGGTCTTTTGCGGCGCTCTATATTCCTCATGTCGTGTGCAAATGGTACCTGACGGAATCCATGTTTTTTGGGGCTGACTCGTTAAGGTTTCAAAAATCTTTAAGATTTCTGCCCGTTCCAGTGGTCTGTCTGCCATAACGGCCGAGGAAGAAACAAAAAAAACCGCTAAAAGAGATATTTTCTTTGTCATCTTTTTTCCCTTTCGTAATTTAGAGGTTCAAACGAAAACACTTGAAAGTTAGCAAACTACACTCCTAAACGTTATCTGTAGCAGGCAAGACACACTCCGTATCGTTATTCCGCTAACGACACGAAACTCCACAATCAAGGGCGACCACAACGCAAGAAGAAAACTATGCGCCACTTATATAAATGGCGAATCTGATGCCTAATTGTTGATTCCTAAAATGGAAATTTTCTTTCAGGAAGTGAAAGAAACGTGCCTGAGAAAAACTACAGTAGTTTACGATAGATTCATATCAACAAACCATAAGACAAACACGCCATAATTAAGCAGGCGTCGCCTCCCAGTCTGTTTGCACGAGCAGGAGTCGTATACCGAATGACAGATTCGAAATATAATAAGCAACCCAGAATTGAGTCAGGCATAGCCGGTCTGACCGAAGAGCAGCTCGAAGTGGCACGTACCGAAGCCGCCAGACAGAAAACCTCCCTGCGAGAAAGCCTATTAAAGCTCGGGCTTGTCAGCGAAACGGCACTTTTAACCGCTGTCGCCGACAAAGCAGGGCTTAGGTTTTCGAGTATTTCCGCCGACGATATTGACGCCGGGGCTTTGAAAGCGATTTCTGCAAATGTGGCGTCTCATTACAATATAATACCGCTCAAACTCGTTGATAATACCCTTTGGGTCGCAACCTGCGACCCTTTCAACCCAGATATCAAAAGCGAAATTGAGCTGATTTTGGATAGTTCTCATAAGGTGGAATTTGTCCTGGCCACGTCCGAAGCGATAAAAAAGGCTATTCGTAAATCCTACGGTCTTGGCGCCGCCACGGTTGAGCAAATGGTCACCGGCGAACAAATTGATACCGATGCCGCCCGTAAAGAAGACCTGATGGACGAAAGCAAGGCACGCGAAGCTTCCGTAATAAAGCTTGTCAACCAGCTTCTTGCAGATGCAATTACCGACGGCGCAACCGATATCCACATCGAACCTTACGAAGACGATATCAAAGTCAGATACAGAGTGGACGGCATGTTGCACGATGCCGGTATTCCCAGCACCGTCAAGTTCTTTCGGGAAGGGATTACCAGCCGGGTAAAGATAATATCTGCTCTTGACATAGCAGAAAAACGCCTGCCTCAGGACGGCCGCGCCCAGGTGAACCTCTCAGGGCACAAGTTTGACCTGAGAATTTCTATTTTGCCCACCAGATACGGCGAGGCTATCAACATCCGTATCCTGCCCCAAAGCACACTGATATCCGACCTTGCTGCCCTCGGCATGGCCAAGAATGAGGTTGACAAGTTAACCGGACTAATTTACATGCCGCACGGCATCATACTGGTAACCGGCCCGACCGGCAGCGGAAAAACAACAACATTATATACCTGTATGAACCTGCTGAAAGACACTGACACCAAGATATTGACCATTGAAGACCCTGTGGAATATGACATGCCCGGCATCCTGCAGATGCAGGTCCACCCGGAAATCGGCTTTACCTTTGCCCGCGCCTTGCGCTCCATGCTAAGGCACGACCCGGACATTATGCTCGTCGGCGAAATACGAGACCACGAAACGGCCGAAACCGCTATCAGGACGGCCCTCACCGGCCACCTGGTCTTCAGCACCCTCCACACTAACGATGCTGCAAGCGCGATTACCCGGTTGCTCGATATGGGAATTGAGCCCTACCTCATAGCTTCTTCCGTCGAGGCCATACTTGCCCAGAGGCTCGTGCGCGTTATATGCTCCAATTGCAGAGAACCCCATGAGCCCGACCCGGAGATAATAGCCGCTGTAAAGTCCCTCACAGGATTGGACGACCTGCTGGTGGCTTACCACGGCCGCGGCTGCCCTAAATGCCGCTTCACAGGCTATCACGGCCGGACCGCCATAAGCGAGCTGATCGTCTTTTCAGAGGCTATCCGCGAAATGACAATCTCCAGAAGGCACGCCAGCGATATTGACGCCCAGGCCCGAAAGGAGGGCATGACTTCCCTGTTTCTCAGCGGAATCAACAAAGTGCACCACGGAATAACCACCTATCGGGAAGTCCTGAGGGCCACTAAAGGAACCGTCCTCGTAGATTAGCTCAATTAAATTTACCCAAAAGTAAAAACCATTCTTCTCTGTAACTACTTCTAATAGCACAACTTACGGAATGGCGCCAAAAAAACTTCGATTTTTCGACCTAAGATTTTGCCGTTTTTTGGCAATTACTTATGGAGGCCCAAATACCGGCCCTGCAAAAAGGCGGCCGACTCGCACGACTGCAGTTATCTATTCGAGAGTTTCATAGAACTAATGGATGGGTGTGCGGGTCAAAAAACATCTGCACGGGCACGGGTTTGACGAGGAGAATGATGCTGTCAAGACCCATGCCAGATTTTTGAAAAGTATCTCTCAATCCAGTCGCTTCCTTTGCCTGCCCGCCCATGGACCGGGACGGTTATCGCATCCTGTAATCAGTCTTAATCCGTCGTAAAATACGCTGGTTCCGATTTTCTGCAAATGACCGGCCAGTATTGGCCGGGGCGGCAACAGGGGCATTTTTGGGGGTTGGAATTGGGTTTGATACCTATGGCATAAATTGGGTTTGTTTGGGTTTGTTTTGCCAGTGGTAAAAGGTGTCTTTCATTTTCATAATCCTTTGTGGCAACTAATGTTGCGTTCATTTGGGCCTCCTGGAAATTGGGTTTGTTTTGCATAAAAGGGGGCAAATTTGTAGAGGATTCTCGACAAGTGTAGAGGGCGTGTCCGTGGCTCGTCGCCCGCCAAATCCGCCCTCCGGCGGACAAGCGGCGTGGCGGGCAAGCTCGTCGCTGGTAGCTCGTATATCGTATTGCGTATATCGTATTGCGTATTGCGTAGCTCGTATTTGGTTGGGGGGATGGGTAAGTTGGTTGGCGGAGCAGAGGTTTGCCGGGGTTGCCAGAGGGCAGAGGACAGAAGACTCGTATCTCGCATCTCGTATCTCGTATCTCGTATCTCGTATCTCGTATGTCGTATTGCGTATATCGCATTGAGTCGGCGGGAGGGGCAAGCTCTCGGCCCGCCTCCGGCGGGCAACAGGCAACAATTATACTCGATTTGGGGCCGGAAGTAAAGGAAAAAGTTGGCAAGACACAGGACGCAAGACTCAGGACACAGGACAGAGGGGGATGCTCTGGGGGGCGGGGGGGTGAGGGGAAAGCAAATATCAAAAATCAAAATGCAAAAATACAACGCAAAAGTCAAAATGCAAGGCAAATGAGAAAGGGTTAATCGCGGATACCTTGGGCACAAGTTTCGCAGATTTGGTGGAGGGGCCAGAGTTGGAGGGAAATCCGAAGCACGAAACCCGAAATGCTAAACAAATTCAAAGTGGCAATTCTCAAATGTTGAAAACCGGGATTGGCCACAGAGAACACAAAGGGCACAGAGAAATAGTCAATATCAAATAGTGAATTTAACCGCCGGGAAGGAATAATAAGGTCCACAAGATTTCGCTCGCCTGTAATGTGAAGTAGAGACAGATTATTTGTCCCGCGTGTGCAAACAAGTTGCACACCCTACGGCTAATTGGGTTGAGCAACAAGCGAAATAAAGGAGAAAGCTCAGCTTTTTCAACAGGCCCGCCGTCGCTGATTTTCACCCACAAATACGTATGGTGTCCCGAGATTTAACAGATTTACAGTATGGTGTCCCCAGATTTACAGATTTACCAGGCTCTTTTACGCACCTACCAGTTAAGCCAGAGTGTTTCGCATTTGCGTGATTTCTTTCGGCCACCCGCTGCATGATTTGCTATATCGAATTCCACGCGGCGCCAGCATCTGAACATGTCTTCATATAGTGGCGACGGGTAGCCGCTAAGAACGACTTTGCTTACACACTTGGTGAGCACTTCTCCAAGTTGACGGTGTTCTTCCTCCGTCATCTCTATCCCGTACACGTCCCTGCTATTCGGAGCACGGGTCTCATGCAAATACGGGGGATCACAGTATATCAGCGCCTCCGGGTGGTCGAATCGCCGTATCGCGTCGATTGCGGGCTGCGACAAGATTTGCACACGTCGGAGTCTCTCTATTATTTCAGGCAGTTGCTCTATTGCAGTCCACCATGCGTTAACGTCACCTGCCATCCCGCCGCGTGCCCTTTTTGTGGTATAGCTCCAAGTTCTTCCGCGTCCTCCAAAAGACTGCCTCCACCTTATGAAGTCGCACATTGCCTTATCCAGGTCTGAAGCCCCCTGCGGGTAGTCTGCAGCACACTCAAACTCACGTTCGCTATAAGGAACAAACTGAATACGCTGCACGAACTCACGACCTTCCTTTTGCAGAACTCGAAATAGCCGGGTTATTCTCAAGTCGAGGTCGTTATACGCCTCCACTTCTACAGGAGACTTGTTCAACAATACCGAAGCAGCACCACCAAAAGGCTCTAGATAAATCCTGTGCAGAGGAAACAAAGACACTATCCGCCTCGCCAAATAGTGTTTCCCACCATGCCATTTAACGGGTGGTCGAACCGGCATTATTCAACACCCCAAACTCAGCAGCCTTAATGGTGCTTGCGAACCGACCCCTAAGCAACCCTCGGAAGGTTAAGCAAAGGTTTCCACCTCTTGACTAGGATGACCTCCATTTTCTGTCGAGCACTTCGGGCTATACCGGGTAATGGCGCAAGCCCCAACAGCAGCGGTTCTCTTCTCACATCCCATAACCACCTGGGCAAGCCAGAACTACTCACCTTTATATGGCGCTCCAACCGGTGGCGCAAATTATCCGTTTGACTCGCGAAAACGGGCTTGTCACCGCTGGAAAAGAGGTACAACCCCCCGACCTCCGGTATTTTACCCAACTCGATACCGGTTACCCTGCCAAAGGTTTCCAAGTCCGGAAGTTGCCCAATCGGATCCACCTTCTTCCCAAGCCGACCGCCCTTTCGCAGGGCAAATGCCGCCCACCGATACTGCAGGGGTGAGAAATCCGGAGCCAACCGAGCTGCATAAGTATCGAACTCCTCGGCCAATTCGGGGTCGCAAATTATCTGGTCGACCGACACATTCTTGTTTTGCTGCATATACCTCACAGCAAGTTCGCTCGCGTACTCAAATTCATCAATAACCTTACCCACAGTGTACCGTTTCGTTTTTATGAGATCCGAGAGGCCGGATAGCTTCTTGGATTTTCGTGCATTCATCAGCTTCCAGTTAAGCTCGTAATCAGTCCCCGCGAGACCCAATTCACGACAGCGCCTCAGAAATTTCCGGTCAGCATCTGGATCGGCAATAACCTTGTCCGCCGAGTAACCCTCCCGTACTTCCAGAAATGCCTGCATAATCTTTTCAATTTTGTCGCCCGCAAGCTTGTCCAACTGGACTGCCAGTTTTGTCACCACAAGTTGGTTCAGACTCGTCCCTTCTGTCTCTGCCTCTCTTTCAAGTGCGGCATGAAGTGACCGCGGAAGCCTAACCACAAACTTCCCGCTCTTTGTCGGAGTTGCCCCCCTTACTAATCCAGTCTCATCCATCTTGCGCTGCAGGAGTGCCCGGATCTCCTTGTACTCTCTCGTCGTGCGAAAAGCCTCCCGAGCCTCTTGTGTTGGTAGAGCACGGACCAACTCCCCATCAAAAGGATCAAAAAGCGCATTAGAAAAATCAGCCCATGTTCTAGCCTTTTTGGCAAGTTCTCTAGCCTTTTCCAGTAACACACCTTTGTTATCCATATGCGCCCTCTCGTTCTTCATTCCGGCCCAATAAACTCTACGTCACAATCCATGACTTCAAAGTAAATAGCCTCCTGCTCCAACAATCGGGCAAATTTCTTAACTAGTTCCTTCAGCAACGCGACTTTCTCCTCCTCTATCACAATCCATACCGTCAAGGAATTATCTTTAACTCTCGTGCCGTCCTCCATTTCCCATAGGCCTTTAGTAACCCCACTTTGAGAAAACGGTCCAAACTTAACAAACAACTCCTCGAAAACATCCATCATAACTTCCGATGGTATCGGCCTCCCATCGTTGTAGGAGGTTGGTATGAGAAATAAACATTTTTTCATTCTCATCTGTAGTATATGGTACTATATATAGTATCGTCTGTCAATGCTTGTTCTTTAGAAAAATCTGCCTTCCCGCCCAAAATCTCCCTTCTTGGCCTGATTTTTGGCCTTCCCGGCCCAAAAAAATACGCGCAAACCTGCAATTCCCGCCAAATTCTGCTTGCTCACTTCGCCCTGTTTGCCTCAAATGACCGTTTAATCAACCTTTCTGCAACTTCAAGTCTTTCGAGTTTATCGATAGCAACCTCAATGTCGCCCGCGCCCCAATGTCCGATAGCCGAAACATCCCGAACATAGTCAGGGGGATTGTCTAAATCTGCATATTTCAGCTTGAGCCATACGCGAAGCCCGCTTTTGCGAAGATGAACGCAGCAGAAAATATTCTTGCCGTGACTATAATTAACGCTTTTGGCAAGATATTTCCTTTGCACGTTTGCGGGGTCAAGCTCTCTGCAGAATTTGTCAAGCGAGCGAAATAACTCCACAACCTCTTGAGGTTGACCCTGTACATGGTGGCTTTCTCCGTAATCTTTGCCCCTTCTTGCCGGGGCTTGGCGCTGCGTTGCTTGCGCGCCAGGTTTTTGTATGCGGGGCGGTTCAGCTTCCGGGGTCCGGCTCCAAAGCCTTTTGAGAGCGGTTTTCACCTGGCTTGGTCTGATGCTCTCATCACCAATCCTTAACCTTATCAGTCTGATCAGTGCGCCGGGACCTTCTGCAAATAGTTTGTCGAGTGCCTTTCTGACCTTGCCCGTCGTGAAAATCTGTTCTCCAATTTCGTCAAGGGTGCCGGCGGCCATTGCGTCACGGGAAAACCGCGCAAATTGCTCTGCGACTTGCTCGACTGTCATACCCTCGGTTTCCTTTGGATCGAAAGAAACTTCAAACAGCAATTTATCAGGCGCCTCCGCCCGCTCTGTGCTGCGATACACTTTGTACGTAACGCCGTTGGTAAGAACGCACCATTCGACACCAGCATTAGCAGCGTAGCCAACAACCTGTGTTATCGATTTCACATCCGTAAGCGGGTCGTTCAACGGCTTGGCTTCGACAAACAAGACCGGTTTCCGGTTTATTTTGGGGGCGTAGTCAACAGACTTACCATCAATGGTAGGATACTCAAGTTCAACCTCCTCAGGGTCTCTAACATCCCAGCCAAGAGCCTCAAGCAAGGGGTCAATAAGTATTGTCCGGGTCGGTAACTCCTTGAGATCGTCCCTTCGATGCTTTTCCAATTTCTTGCGAAGCTCCTCTATGCACCTGACTATGGGATTCATACTTAGCTCCTAAACGTGGTCAATCAAACGTTTGGTTCTTCGGGCACCATTTAACCGCCTACAACCGGCCGATTTAATCATCCATAACGAGGGCGTTTTTACCGTCCCATGTGTTAAAAAACCTCCGAATTCCTGACATTTCAAGGAAGTATCCGCTCAAGGGTGCAGGCGTCTGTCCGCTGACTATCTTACGCCCGCTTTGCCAACTAATCAACAAAAATCCATCGAAAAACGAAGTAACTCATCGCTCTATAATATAGCCGCCGGTGGCCGGGTAAATGTTGACAAAAAAGTTGGCGGGAGGTCGGATTTTTTCCCGCAAGGCAGGCTTGCGGGCTAAACAGGTAAAAACCCCACGTGAAACGTGGGGCTAAATATCAAAAGAAAAAGCCCCCCTAAGGGGGGCTTTTTGTCCGCCAGAGGCGGATAAATATCAAGCAACAGTCAAGCCAGGGCAGCGAAAGCGTCTGACGATTTTCACAGCCGGTATTACTGGATTCCTGCTTTCGCAGGAATGACAAGTCCTTTGACAGGAATGACAAGTTGCGTTGGACTTGGCGGCCCGGCCATGTTCTAATAATCCTTAGAAAGGAGGTGATCCAGCCGCAGGTTCCCCTACGGCTACCTTGTTACGACTTAGTGCCAGTCATCGGGCTTACCGTCGGCAGGCGCCTCTTGATAAATCAAGTTAGCAACCCGACTTCGGGTATTCCCAACTCCCATCACTTGACGGGCGGTGTGTACAAGGCTCAGGAACACATTCACCGCGTCATCGCTGATACGCGATTACTAGCGATTCCGGCTTCATGTAGGCGAGTTGCCAGCCTACAATCTGTACTGGGGCGACGTTTTTGCGATTTGCTCCACCTCGCGGTCTCGCGTCGCTTTGTCGCCGCCATTGTAGCACGTGTGAGGCCCTGGGCATAAAGGCCATGATGACTTGACGTCGTCCCCACCTTCCTCCGGTTTAACACCGGCAGTCCCGTTAGAGTCCCCGGCATGACCCGCTGGCAACTAACGGCAAGGGTTTCGCTCGTTAAGGGACTTAACCCGACATTTCACAACACGAGCTGACGACAGCCATGCAGCACCTGTGCAAGTTTCACCCCGAAGGGCAGCCAACCCCCTTTCGGAGGCGGCATCCAAGCATGTCAAACCCAGGTAAGGTTCTGCGCGTTGCTTCGAATTAATCCACATGCTCCACCGCTTGTGTGAGCCCCCGTCAATTCCTTTGAGTTTTAGCCTTGCGGCCGTACTCCCCAGGCGGTCTACTTAACACTTTTGCTTCGGCCGTGGCGGCGTCAGAGCCCTCACAACCTAGTAGACATCGTTTACGGCGTGGACTACCGGGGTATCTAATCCCGTTCGCTCCCCACGCTTTCGTGTCTCAGCGTCAGCGCAAGCCCAGTGCACCGTCTTCACCACCGGCGTTCCTCTTGATATCTACGCATTTCACCGCTCCACCAAGAGTTCCATGCACCCCTGCTTGGCTCAAGAAAAGCAGTTCGTCAAGCAATTCCCCGGTTAAGCCGGGGGCTTTCACAAAACGCTTACCTTTCCGCCTACACACGCTTTAAGCCCAGTGACACCGAACAACGCTTGCCACCTTCGTCTTACCGCGGCTGCTGGCACGAAGTTAGCCGTGACTTCCTCTGGGCCAGATCAATCCGCCGAAACGGACTTTCACAGCCCTGACAGTGGTTTACATCCCGAAAGACTTCCTCCCACACGCGGCGTCGCTGCGTCAGGCTTTCGCCCATTGCGCAATATTCGTTACTGCAGCCCTCCGTGGAGGTCCGGGCAGTGTCTCAGTCCCGATGTGACGGAACAACCTCTCAGTCCCGTTACCCGTCATAGCCTTGGTGGGCCGTTACCTCACCAACAAGCTGATAGGAGATAGGCCGCTCCCGCGCCGATAAATCTTTGATCGCCTGTCCATCGACAGGGGATATTATTCGGTATTACCGCCCCTTTCGGTAGTCCCGCACCAATTTTGAAGTCTCGATGTTTTCGACAGAGCGGAACCGGTAAAATCCAAAACCGGCCGCCTCTGTCTCTGTTTGCAAAGAGACCGCAAAATTGGTGCGGGACGACGCTATTCCGAAGCACAGGGCGCGTTACCTATCCATTACTCACCCTTTCGCCACTAACTATCCTCTCGATTACTCAATTGGATAGTCCGTTCGACTTGCATGTCTTAGCCACGCCGCCAGCGTTCGTTCTGAGCCAGGATCAAACCCTTCGAGTTTGTATCGTCGAATCCGTCCGAAGACGGAGTTCGTCAAAAAGGCTCAACACTTTGGCGAGGGAACCCAAAAAAAGATTCTTGGGAACCCTCATACGCACCGAAAGTGCTGAATTTGAAAATGTGATATTTCAAGCTCTCTGCGATAGTGCGTAACCATCTCAAGAGCTGCACTTTCGCTGCTTTATTGGCTTAACTGTTAACTTGTCAAAGAACATTACCTTTTTTCCCAAAAAAAGATGGCGGCCATGTATATTCATACAGCCCCCACCATCCAAACGTATGATTATAACCCAAATACGAATATCGTCAAGGGGGTGGGCGAAAAAAAGTAAAAATTTTTTTGATTTTTTCGGCCCCGCTCTTGGCGGAGGGGTTGTGGCGGCTATAATTGCTTGCAGCCGCCGGAGTTAGTGTTCGAGGGAATAGACGTATGAAAGCAGCCCTTCTACAGGCGTTATCAAAGAAAAACAGGCATGGCTACGGCCTGCTGCTTATGCTGCTGATAGTTATAGCCATAGGGATGCTGATTTATTACTATACGCTTGGCCCGCCGATAGACAAAAAAACGACGCGCGAGCAGCAGCAATCGCCGGATAAATACCCGTGGGTGCAGGAATTCCGGCTGCGAAAGAAGGGCCAGCAAGCCCAACAGCAGCCTTCGGCGGACCAGCCGAACATCACAAAGACCATTAGAATCGCCGGGCTGGTCAAGGACGAGAATAAGGACCGCGGCAGGATTGAAATGCTGATACGACCAGACGGAACGGTGGAAGGGGTCTGGGGCGCGGACTACGGAGTCAAATCGCCGCGGAGGGACTACACTGTTATGAAGGCCGATTTTAAGGGTAATACCGACCCTTCGAAGATTTACGCCGACGAAAACGGAGAGGATCCGACGAAGCTTTTCATAATAACCAAGGGCCAGTTTTTGATACTCGAAACGGACTTCGAAACGGGGGAGGCCCACAAGCGTGCCGGGTATATATACGTGGTGGGGTGGCTGGGGCCGGACTTCAAGGCCTTCGGCCGGCTGCACCTGACCGAGGATAAAAGCACCCAGACCATCTTCCAATGGAGCGCCAGAGAAGGCGTCGGAATTAATTATTGATAATTGATTATTGCGCTTGTGAAGCGGGCTTTGTCGGACATTCGTGTCTTCTTCCGCATGGGCATTGTGCATAGCCCCTTATGGGCAGCTAAGATCGGCGGTGATAAATCCACCTTAAGAATGCCTATTTCGTGCCTTGACAATGGTTAGGGGTATAGCTATCATAAGATCATGATTACTATGGATTGCTGTCGCTGCTGCAGCGACAGAATGCCCGGCCCGCGGAGTCCTGCCAAAAGGCCCTTTCGTCGCCGGTGAGTCGTGGCAGCATTGCACGCTACCTTTAACAACACTCGAGGAAGCGATTATAAATGAACAGACGCGTTTTTCTAAGAGCTTTCGGGGCTGGCGTCGTCTCGGCTTTAACTGCATCCCGGTTTAGCAAAGCTGCCGGACCCTCAAGAAAGAACCTCAATATCTTGCTTTTTACGGCTGATGATCTCAATTGCGACTCTCTGGCCTGTTTTGGCGGCAAGGTGCCCGGCCTGACGCCAAACCTTGAGGCCTTCGCTGCCGAAGGCATGCGGTTCGATTACGGACATGTGACAGTCGCCATCTGCCAGCCCAGCCGGGGCGTCCTGGCGACGGGCCTCTACGGGCACAACAGCGGCATCATGGGCTTCATGCACACCGACCGTGATATACCGACCGTCATGCAGACCCTCAGAGACGCCGGCTACCTAACCGGTGTCCTCGGCAAAGTAAAGCACTCAACGCCGCATGCCGACTACAAATGGGACTTCGTCCACGACCAGAACGAATTAGGCAACGGCCGGGATCCGGAGCGATATTACAGTTACTGCAAGGACTTTTTGGCGCAATGTCGCCGGGAGAATAAACCGTTCTATTTCATGGTCAACTCCCACGACCCTCATCGTCCCTATCATGTTCCTGGAAAGCCCATCAAAGGCGCAAAAGAGCCCTCCAAGACATACAGGCCGGATGAGGTCGCGGTCCCCGGTTTTGTTCCCGACCTGCCCGGCGTTCGCGCAGAACTGAGCACGTACCTCAACTCCGTGCGTCGGCTCGATGACACTTTTGGCAGAACAATGCAGGCCCTGAAGGAATCCGCCTTTGACAAGAACACCCTTGTCATGTTCCTGTCCGACAACGGCATCGCCATACCGTTCGCAAAATGCAATGCCTATCTTGCCAGTACGCGCACGCCCTGGATAGTCCGCTGGCCCGGTGTTGTCAAGCCTGGCGCCGTCGACTCGGAACACTTTATCTCCGGCATCGATTTCTTTCCGACCGTGCTCGAAGCGGTGAGTCTCCCCACGCCGGAGGGTCTGGATGGGTTCTCGTTCTTGCCCTTGCTAAAAGGCGCAAAACAATCCGGCCGCCAGAAAGTCTTCACCCAGATTGATATGAAGGCAGGCGGGGACGCCGTCCCAATGCGATGCGTTCAGGACAAAAGCTTCGGCTACATCTTCAACCCATGGGCCGACGGCAAATTCTGGTACCGAAACAACAACGAAGGACTCACAATGAAGGCCATGGTCGAAGCCGCAAAAACGAATCCGGATATCGACAAGCGAGTCAAGATGTTCCGGTATCGCGCCGCCGAGGAGCTCTATGACCTGAAGAACGACCCCGATTGCCTCAATAATCTGGTGGGCAAAGCTGCCTTCAAGAGCGAGTTCAAGAGAATGCAAGGCCAGCTTCACAACTGGATGAAACATACCAATGACCCGCTGTTGCCGGCCTTTGAGAACCGCGGTTCGCCGGATAAACTCAAATCCGCACTTGTCAAAATCTACGGCGACAACTATACGAAACCAGCCCAGAGACCGCCCAACGCTCCCAGGGGCAATTAGAAGAAAAGTACGAGCAAGAATACCAAATAGCCACACGACGTACTTGTGAATCTTGGCCGGCAACAGACTTGATGGATACGACGATGGTTTTGCTGGCGGCAATTATCTTCGGATCTTCGATATCAATATTGCGTCTATTATACCTGTTTCCGGTTTCCGTATCACGCGTCTACCCTCTTTTTTTGAAGCAGTTGAATACAACCTTACTACAACCGAAGGTCTAAATATCTTGTAAAATAGCAAAAGCCGTAAATCGGTAAGATTAACTATTTCCCCATGAAATCTGCGAAACTTGTGCCCAAGGTATCTGCGATTAAACAGCCCCTTGTAAGTAACCCTCCCCAGTCTACAAAATCAGTCCTTCGTCCATAGTCTTGAGCCCTTCGTTTTTGCCCTGTCATACCTCCAGGCCGCATCTAATTCATATTGCAGCGGTTCTTACTCTTAGAGTATAATACCGGCGAGCAAATTACTTCCGGCGCCAGTGCGACCGCTAATGACTATCTTGCAAATAGTGAGGACAAACTATGAGAGACAAGCCTATTGTTCATGACACTGTCATGTCACATTCACATCACCACTGTTCATGCGTCGGTTGCCATCATGGCATCACCAGACGCAGCTTCGTCAAGAGCTGTGGGATAGTCCTGGCAACAGGAGCCCGTATGGTTTCGGGCATAAGCCCGGCTGACGAGCCCAATGACAAGCCGGTTCGGGTCGGCCTGGTTTTCTTGTCGAAGGCCGGCGAGAGCTGGCCGCACCCGCAGTTTGACGTCGAAGCCCGCCAGAAAGAAATCCTAAACCTGCTGAAGGAGGGCTGCCGCAAGGTTGAGTTCATACCGGTGGTCGTCCGCAATCCAGATGAGGTGCATAAGGCGGTGTCTATAAAGGACCAGGTCGACGGCTATCTGGTTTATGTCGTCACCCTAACTTGGTCTCTCACTAGAGCCATCACAGCTATCGGCAAACTTGGCAAACCGATGGTTGTGGCCGATGAATACCTGGGCGGTTCGGGAGTCTTTTTGGTCGGTTACAGCAGGCTTTGCCAGGAGAGCGTTCCGGCCTGCGGAGTAGCGACCACACGGATGAGCGACTTGGTGGCCGTGGCCCGCTGCTTTGCGGACCTTAAGCCCGGCACGACACCCGAAGCATTCGCCCGAAAGTGCCAGGACGTCTACCGGCAGACCTTCGCCCCGGTCGGCGACATGAAGTGCCTCGACCACCCGGGCAAGCTCACCGACATCGGTCAGGCCGTCAGGCGGTTCAAGAACTCGAGGTTCTTGATTGTCGGACGTGGCAAGGCGGGCCAGGAGCAAGATTTCCTCGGCGCCAAGGGTATCTACATCGGCTTCGACCAGTTCAATGCACTCTACGAACAGGTCGATTCGCAGCAGGCCGCCGAATGGGCCGACCGTTGGACTAAAGAGGGCGACAAAGTCGTCGAGCCCACGCCCGAGTGGCTTCGCAAGGCTGGCGCGGTCTACTTGGCCACACTCGAGCTGCTCAAGCGCTACGACACCGATACTGTGACCATGAATTGTCTTGGGGGATTCAACGCAGGCAAACTACCGGCATATCCATGCCTTGGGTTCATGCAACTGCTTAACGACGGCGGACACGGGGTCTGCGAGGCCATGCCCGACGATACCTTAAGTATGCTCATGGCCCGATTCCTCACAGGCCGACCCGGCTACGTCTCCGACCCGGTCCTCGATACGGCCAAGAACCAAGTCGTTTATGCCCACTGCGTGGCGACGACCAAGGCCTTCGGTCCCCGAGGGCCATCAAACATGTATCGCATCCGAACGCTCCACGACCGCGATCCGCGAGGAACCTGTGCCCAGTCATTCTTACCCGTGGGCTACATGACGACCTCGTTCCGCACCGATTTTGCCCGCAAGACCATGGTCATCCACCAGGCAAAGTCGGTTGGTAACCTCGATGCCCCTCGTGGCTGCCGCACCCAATTGGTCGGCGAAGTCCGCGGCGATATCTGTAAGCTGTTCAATCAGTGGGATCCCTTCGGTTGGCATCGGGTAACAGTTTTCGGTGACGTAAAAGGACCGCTGATCGAATTCGGCAAGGCCCTAGGGCTGGCGGTGGTAGAAGAGGCGTGACGGCCGCGTGAGGCCTGTAGCGGCTCTTGATGTCTCACGTTCCTCCCGGTCACCCGACAGAATCGCAGCCTACTCGAACAACATACTCGTTTTATTCCGCCGCCCTAAATCAGTTCTTTCCTGGCCTGCAACACTCAAATTCGTTAAGTTGCCCTCCAGCTTGACCTGCACACCGATCCATTAGTTCTATGAAACTCTCGAATAGGTAACTGGAGTCGTGGGGGCCGGGCGAGGCTTCCGGATGATACTGGACGGAAAAGGCGGCGAGCTTTTCGCAGCGGAATCCCTCAAGGGTATTGTCGTTAAGGTTCATGTGTGTCAGCTCAACGTCCTTGCGCTTGAGAGAATCCAAATCGACACAGAAGCCGTGATTCTGGCTGGTTATTTCAATCCTGCCGGTGTCGAGGTTCTTGACGGGGTGGTTTGCTCCGTGGTGTCCGAATTTCAGTTTGTAGGTTTTGGCGCCGAGAGCGAGGGCGAGAAGCTGATGTCCGAGACAAATGCCGAAAATCGGAACCTTGCCGAGCAGTCTGTTTATGGTCTCAACAGCGTACGTGACCGGCGCGGGGTCGCCGGGGCCGTTGCTGAGAAATACCCCGTCGGGTTTTCGTGCCAGCACTTGCTTGGCAGAGGTGTGAGCGGGCACCACGAGGACTTGGCAGCCGTGCGAACAAAGCAGGCGCAGGATATTTTGCTTGATTCCGAAATCAAACGCAACGACCTTGTACTTTTTCTCGTGCGTGTGTGCGTTCTCATTGAAGATGTCCACCACGCCTTGGTTCCATGCACACGGCTTTTTGACCGTGACGTCTTTAACGATGTCTCTGCCGACCAGGCCTGGGTACTGCCGGAGTTTCTTTTTGAGGGTGGGGATGCCGAGCTCTGTGGAAGAGATGATGCCCCTCATTGCTCCCTCGGTGCGAATGTGCCTGACGAGTTGTCGGGTGTCGATGCCTTCGAGACCGACGACGTTATTTGCCCTTAGGTAGGAGCTTAACGACTCTTTGTTTCGCCAGTTGCTCGGATATTCACAGTTTTCTTTGACGATGAAGCCGCGGGCGAAGACTTTTCTTGATTCGACGTCATCATGGTTTGTTCCGTAGTTGCCTATCAAAGGATACGTCATTGTGATTATCTGCTCATGGTAAGACGGGTCGGTCAATATCTCCTCGTAGCCTGTCATGCTGGTATTAAAAACGACTTCGCCACAGTTCTGGCCCACAGCACCAAAGGCGTTACCCTCGAAAACGGTGCCGTCTTCAAGTAACAAAACTGCTTTCACCTGCGGTCCTTCCTATCGATAATACAACTGTATAGGCTTGACGCTGACCTTCTTTTGCTTCAAGGCCTCGATGGCCCTGGCCACCGCCGCGGCGCCTCTGATTGTTGTCACATACGGCACCTGCTTATCGAGGGCGGTCCTTCTTATTGAAAATGAATCTCTTGTCGACTGTTTTCCGACGGCGGTATTTATGATAAGGTCAATTTTGCCGTTTATTATTGAATCGACTATATTGGGGCGGCCTTCGGTAATTTTCAATACGAACTCCGAAGGGATGTTGTTGTTGATAAACGTGATGCATGTACCCTTGGTGGCCAGAATTTTGAAGCCCATTTGATACAGACTTTCTGCAATCCCAACGGCCCTTTGTTTGTCGCTGTCCTTGACGCTGAAGAAGACATTGCCGGAGGTGGGCAGGGTATTGCCGGCGGCGATTTGCGACTTGGCAAAGGCAATACCGAAATCATCCGATATTCCCATTACCTCGCCGGTGGAGAGCATCTCAGGCCCCAAAAGCGTGTCACAGCCCGGGAATTTGATGAAGGGGAATACCGCCTCTTTGACTGCGAAGTGACTGCGGCGGACTTGCTTAGTGAATTTCAACTGGTCAAGGGTCATCCCGGTCATGACTTTGGCGGCGAGTTTAGCCAGCGGCACGCCTATAGACTTGCTGACAAACGGAACGGTCCTGGAGGCACGGGGATTGACTTCGAGTATATAGATTTCACCATCCTTTATGGCAAACTGAATATTGATAAGGCCCTTTACTTTCAGCTCCAGCGCCAGCAATTTTGTCTGACGCACAATCTCTTTGAGCAGGTTTTCGTTTATCGAAACCGGCGGGAGGCAGCATGCGCTGTCGCCGGAGTGAACGCCCGCTTCCTCGATATGTTCCATGATTCCGCCGATGACGACCGTTCGGCCGTCGCAGATAGCATCGACATCCAGCTCGGTCGCGTCGTCAAGGAACTTGTCAATCAAAATGGGATGTTCGCCCGAAGCCTCAATGGCATTTTCGACGCATATTTTAAGCGATTTCTCATCGTAGACAATCTGCATGGCCCTGCCTCCGAGGACAAACGAGGGCCGGATGAGCAGGGGGTAGCCCAGCCTGGCGGCAATATCGAGCGCCTGTGAATGGGTTGTTGCGGTGCCGCTGTGGGGCTGGCGGAGTCCGAGCTTATTGACGAGTCGATTGAAGCGCTTGCGGTCTTCGGCGCGGTCGATACTGTCGGGCGAGGTGCCGATTATTTTGACGCCGGCTTTTTCCAGGGGGACAGCGAGCTTGAGCGGTGTCTGGCCGCCGAACTGCACGATTACGCCGTCGGGGTTCTCTGTCTCAACCACAGACATGACATCTTCGAACGTCAGCGGCTCAAAGTAAAGCCGGTCCGAAGTGTCGTAATCGGTACTGACCGTCTCGGGGTTGCAATTGACCATTATCGACTCGATGCCGATTTCCCGCAGGGCGAAAGCGGCGTGGACACAACAATAGTCAAACTCAATTCCCTGGCCTATTCGGTTAGGCCCGCCGCCGAGGATGACAACTTTTTTTCTGCCGGTGGGGTTGGCTTCGCACTCGGTCTCAAATGTGGAATAAAGATAAGGTGTGGCGGCTTCGAATTCGGCGCCGCAGGTGTCCACGGTTTTGAAAACTGCGTTTACACCAAGGGCCTGGCGGTGTGTTCGCAGCTCCAGTTCATCCACCTTCAGCAAAGACGCGAGATACCTGTCACTGAAGCCGTACTGCTTGGCCCTGAGCATGAGGGGCCGGCGTATCTTGTCCAGACCTGCCGGTTTCACTTTTTCCTCGAGCTTGACAATGTCTCTTATGTTGTTGAGGAACCAAGGGTCGATTTTGGTGAGTTTATAGATTTCATCGACCGGCATCTTTCTGCGGATGGCCTCGGCGATGTACCAGATTTTGTCCCAGCAGTTGGTTCTGAGCTTGTTTTTCAACTTCTGGTGTGAGAGCCTGCCGTTGGAGTAGTTGCCATTGAGGGCGTAGCGGTCTATTTCGAGTGACCTTACGGCCTTTTGCATGGCCTCTTTGAATGTCCGACCAATGGCCATCGCCTCGCCGACCGATTTCATCTGTATGGTCAGTTCGGGATTGGTGTTGGGGAATTTTTCAAAGGTAAAGCGGGGCCATTTTACGACACAATAGTCGATAGTGGGCTCAAAACAGGCCGGGGTTTTCCTGGTGATGTCGTTGGGAATCTCGTCGAGGGTGTAACCTACCGCAAGCAAGGAAGCAATTTTGGCGATAGGGAAACCGGTGGCCTTTGAGGCAAGGGCAGAACTCCTGGAGACCCTCGGATTCATCTCAATAACGTAGAGCTTTCCGTTGTCGGGGTTTACGGCGAACTGTATGTTGGAGCCGCCTGTTTCGACGCCGATGGCCCTGATTATCCTGAGGGCGGCATCCCGCATTAGCTGATATTCCTTGTCGGTGAGCGTCTGGGCCGGCGCCACGGTGATGCTGTCGCCGGTATGGATGCCCATGGGGTCGAGATTCTCGATTGAGCAGACGATGACTACATTGTCTTTTCGGTCGCGCATAACCTCGAGTTCAAATTCTTTCCAGCCGATGACGGATTCTTCGACGAGGACCTGGTTTTTCGGGCTCAGACTCAGGCCCCAGTGGATGAATTGCTCATACTCTTCGGCGTTATAGGCGACGTTTCCGCCGGTGCCGCCGAGAGTGTAAGAGGGCCTGATGATGGCGGGGAATCCAATATGGTTTATGATTTCCTTTGCTTGCTGCCAGGTGTTGGCGTAGCCGCTGCGCGGGACTTCGAGGCCGCACTGCTGGATGGTTTTCTTGAAGCGGCCTCTTTCTTCCGCTCTTTTGATTGACGTCAGGTTTGCTCCGAGAAGCCTGACATTGTACTTTTTCAAGACTCCGCTCTCGGCCAGGGCCACGGCCGTATTCAAGCCTGTTTGTCCGCCGAGCGTGGGCAGGAGGCTGTCAGGTCTTTCCCGACGAATTATCATTTCCACAATCCCGGGTGTAATCGGCTCGATGTAGGTGCGGTGAGCCATTTCAGGGTCGGTCATAATTGTGGCGGGGTTGCTGTTTACGAGGACGACCTTGTATCCTTCGTTTTTTAGTACCTTGCAGGCCTGGGTACCGGAGTAATCGAACTCACAGCCCTGGCCTATCACGATAGGGCCGGAGCCTATAATCAATATCTTGTTTATGTCCCTGCGCCTGGGCATTGTTTCCTCTGGTGGTTGCCTAAATCATTGACGGTAGTACATTCCTATTCGTCATTAAATCCTTCGCGTCTGTAAAAGTTTGTTATAGGCATTCTCCTGTCTTTGCCAAACGCCTTGCAGGTGATTTTAATCCCGGGCGGAGACTGCCTCCTTTTATATTCGCTGCGATCAACCATATCGACTACCTGATTGACAGCGTCTGCGGGCAGACCTTTTTCAATCAGCCGCGCGGCTGACTGGTCCTGTTCGACATAGCCTTTGAGTATCCTGTCAAGCAGGTCATACGGCGGCAGTGAGTCGGTATCTTTTTGATTTTCTTTCAGCTCGGCACTGGGCGGCCGTCTTATTACACTGAGAGGGATAACTTCGCGCTGATGGATTTTGTTTACATATTCGGCCAACTGATAAACCACCTTGTGTCTTATGTTAATTGAACGGCCGGATAACTCAGCCATTCACGCAAAGACCAAACATGATCGGTCAAACCCGCGACCATTGCAGGTGTTCTCGACAGCCATCGATCATCGCGGTCTTGTACG
>Ga0307376_10000209_pt1 | contig 79711 bp, 57 predicted proteins | sample TR2MG_FD_202536 | JGI IMG/M metagenome (GOLD analysis project Ga0307376, IMG submission 202536) | Soil microbial communities from Risofladan, Vaasa, Finland - TR-2 | ecosystem: Environmental > Terrestrial > Soil > Coastal area > Acid sulfate soil | place: Finland: Risofladan, Vaasa | collected...
GGCATTTTGCTGACGCTGGTGGCCACGCAAAGCGGCCCGAGGGCCGTGGTCTTCTTGGCAATGTGGCTGTAGACGTTGAAGGCAGGGTATTTGGGGATGACCATCCGGAACATGCGTCGCTTGGCGGCCGGTTTCATGTGACATATCCCATAAGCTCATATCCAGCCACGACTACCGTGGCCCGTTCGCCAGTATTATTGCGTCGGCGAGGCATATCCTCAACGGCCGAAGCCCACGCGTGCGGCCTCCACGAAGACCGAGCTGCCACATCCTCGTGGTTGGACGCGCCTTTGTACAGGGCCGCGCCTGGAACCCGTCGATCCATCTGAGCAATGCGAGCTGAAGCCTCTTACACGGCGACGCCGGGCGGTCTGCCACGGCGGTCCCGGCCACTCGGGGGGAGATCGAGCCCTAGCGGAGTGCCATCTATGTGGCACTCTGACGATCACTTTGAGCCATATCTTTATTGCTTTGCGCTTGATATTGCGACAAATTGAGGTATATTGGAAGAGGTTTCAGGCGGAATGGGTCGCCAATCAAGTTGCCTGAAGTGAACCGCCTGACCATTCTCTTAACTGGGGCAAGTGGGTCGGCGGCGTCGGCCGGCCGGGTGGTCCCGACCGCCTCGGACGGCTGCTGCAGACCCAAACAGAACAGAATAACGTGGTGAGGTTTGTGCCTGCCTGACCGGTGGCCGCAGCCCTTCCGATGGTGGAGCGGCGGCGATACGGGCGGTGTGGTGGCGCGACCGTTGGACGCAAGTACGAACGCGGTGTGGCGAAGACCCGCGGACCGCGGGTCGATGGATCGTTGTTTTCGGGGGTCGACATGGCTGCGCGCAATGGCACGGTTCGGGCGGATGCCCACAACGGCGAGGCGAACGCACGACAACGAACGGGCCAAGGCACGCGCGCGGGGGGGCAGCGGAGTTGGCGGCGCTTCAGCGTGCAGCGACAGCCTGAGGCGCTGCCGTGTAGTCCACGCACGACGCAGGTGTGTCTGCGGTTCGGTATCTCGCCGAGGCCGGAGCCTTTCTGGATCGTGCGCGACCTCGATCTGCCGGCCGAGGGCGGCAAGATCGTGCTGCTGTTGGGCCCCAGCGGATCGGGTAAGACAGCGGTGCTGCAAGAACTTAATCGGCTTGGGGGGGCAGGCCGGGGCCCCAATCGGCGCAGTAGCGTGCGATTGGGGTCCTCGGCCGGCCGGTGCATCACGGGGACGACGCGGGTGGCCGACGTGGGGCGGACGAGGATGCCTGCCGGCCGGGCGATTGTAGATCTGGTGGCGCGCGAGGCGGGTCTGGGACGCAGCCTGGCGATTCTGACAACCTGCGGCATCGGCGAACCGCGGCTTTGGATTCGTCCGTACGCGGAGCTATCGGAGGGGGAGCAGTTTCGCGCGCGGCTGGCGCGGGCCTTAAGCCAGGCTGAACGTGCGTCGCAAGCGGAGGCCAACGCCAACCACCCAGGGCCTGCGGTGTTGCTGTGCGATGAGTTCTGCGCAGTGCTCCATCGGCGCGCGGCCAAGGCGATTGCCTACAACCTGCGGAAGCTGGTGGGCCGAAGCGAGCCGGCCGGCAACTCGCGCGGTCTAATGCTGGTGACGGCCTGCACGCATGAGGACATCGTGGCCGACTTGCAGCCTGACGTGACGGTGCGACTACAGGGCGGCGGGCGCTACGTGGTGGCCCAGAGCACGCCGCGGCAGAGGCCGATCAGCTTCTTCCGGCGGCTGCGGATCGAACGGGGCACAAAGGCCGACTATCAGACGTTCGGGGCGATGCACTACCGCTGCACGGCGGAGCTGGGGTTTGTCGACAAGGTGTTCACGCTGCGCGACGGCGTGGGAGGCGAGGCGCTGGGCGTGGTGGTGTACGCGCACGGGCCGATGGAACTGTCGCTTCGCAACAAGGCGACGAACGGTCAGTTTGTGCGCAATCCGGGTCGACTGAACCGCGAGGTGCGGATTCTGCGTCGACTGGTGATCCACCCAGACGTACGCGGCTGTGGGCTGGGACACTGGCTGGTGCGCGAGACGCTGGGCATGGTGGGCGTGCCGTACGTGGAGTGTCTGGCGAACATGGGGACGGTGAATCCGGTGTTCGAGCGGGCGGGGATGGAACGGATCGGCGAGTGTCCGCTGCCGGCGGGTCGGCAGAAGATGTGGGAGCAGCTCGCGCGTCTGAAGGTCGATCCGCTGGTTGAAGATTTTGCCGAACAGGTAAAGCGCCGGCCGGCGGTACGTCGCCTGGTGCGGCAGGTGGCGTTCGACTGGCTGCGGGCCACGACCGGCGGGGGCGAGAAACGGGTCTTGCGGTGGGGGCCGGAGGCTCTGGCGATGACGTTTCGGCAATTGGTGGGTTCACGACCGGTGTACTACCTGTGGCATCGCTAGGGGCGTATGCGAAATCGGAAATGGGCAGCAGCTCTTGGTTTACGTGTCGGTGTTAGGTGCCGGCTGGGGATACGGGCTGATCGGCGGCGGGGCCGACGGTCGGGTTTCTCGACGTGACGATTCACACGTCGGATGATGATGGGGGGTCAAGCCATGAATTCACTTCAAACTTTCCTTCGCCGGATCGCCCGACCATTGGGGTCGCGGAAGGTTCGCGTGGCGCTGGCGACGGTGGTGGCTGCGTACCTCGTCGACGCGGGATTGGAGGTTGGCGAGGAGGTGGTGCTGGCGGTGATCGGCACGGGCGTAGCGATCATTCTGGGCATCGCGCACGAGGACGCCGGGCGATCGGGTTAGATTTCAGGCACGCGACCCCAAGACTGCGGACTACACACCTTTGCGCCCCTTCCGGCCGTCGGCCCCGCCGCCCGGCGCACTGGCAGGTGTCGGCGCACCGGGACTGCTGGTGGCTAAACGCGCTCCCCTTCGGGTCGCCGCTAAACATTTGGATTCGGTAGAGTCCCCCCTTCGGGTCGCCGCTAAACGTTGGAAGTTCACGCGCTCCCCTTCGGGTCGCCGCCAAACAGCAGGACGGCGGGTGGAACCCGTCCCACCTCATGAGTCGCCGCTAAATGGGGAAGGATGACCGGAGCGCGCGACGCACGCGTGCGTCTCACATGTCGCTGCCCGTGGGCGGCGGTTCGAGCAGCGAACGGGTTATGGTGGGCCAGATCACGTAGACGAACTCGTAGCGGCCGTCATGACCCGCGCAGGACATGAACTCGCGGCCGATCAAGCCCGTTTGGCTGACCCTCGGCCCGGCAGCGATGACGAGGAACCAGCCGTCGGGCACGCGTATGGTGAAGCTGAGATCGCGGATCGAGACCCCTTCGTAGGCGGGCAGTTGTTTGATCCCGTCCTGCGTGCGAAGCATTTGGAGGCCGGTGTCTCGCCGACGGATCTCCGGCAGGACGTGCAGGAGGACGGCGTCGGCCCCTTGGGGGTCGATCTGATGATCGATGCGCAGGACGTTGCGCGACTGGTCGACGCTCTGGCCGACCAACGTACCATCGGGGCGATAGTAGAAGATTGTCTGATCCCGTTTGGGCTGGCCGTCTTCGATAGCAAGCGGATAAGCTGTCTGAAGGCTGATGGCCTTGCGCTTGGCCAGGGTCGGGTGACTGGCGACAAGGATGGCTTGGACAGCGGGCCAGGCGGCAGGCTGACCGAGACCGATTCGGAACCCGTTCTGCCGCAGGAACATAGCCTGATCGGAGCCCAGGGCCTCCTCGTCCACGTGGTTCCACAGCTTTTGTGAATCGCTGACGGCGCCGAGGGGCAACTCGACACGCAGGAGCTGGAAGCTGACGCTCAACTGCGTGCGCGGAACGGGGGTCTGGCCGTCGGTTGCCGGTTTGGCAGGATCGGACTCGAACGGCACGCTGTCGGGCAGCCAGCGACGTTGTGCCGGTGCGGGCTCGGGCGTAGTCCGACAGGCTGGCAGTACGGTCAGGAGCAGCGCCACTGCAACTGTCGGGTGAGCTGTGTAGCGAGAGGAGGGCACGTTGGTTTCCTTACGTTGCGCGGTGTGGGTGGGTCAATCCCTCCGGGGGGCCAGGGCGAGGTTGTCGCAATGGATGACCTCGTCAGCCCGTTTACGGCGAAGCTTCTGGGCTGCCTGGTCGGTATGCAGGCCTTTAATGCGCTGTAGCTCTTGCGAGCTGTAGTTGACCAGGCCCTGGCCTACAAGCCGGCCTTTTGGATCGAGAACACGTACGACGTCGCCGCGTGCGAAGGGCCCCTTGACCCGGGCGACGCCGACGGGCAGGAGGCTTTTGCCCGACTCGCACAGTGCGGCGGCGGCGCCGTGGTCGACGACGAGTTGTCCGGCCGGTCTGACGGCCAGGGCGAGCCATCGTTTCCGTGAAGCCATTCTGCGACCGGCGGGGGCGAAGAAAGTACCCAGGGGTTCGCCGGCGAGCAGTCTGGGCAGGATGTTCCTGGTGCGACCGTTGGCGATAAGGGCCGTTTCACCGGCCTCGGTGACGGTTCTGGCGGCCTGGAGTTTGGTCGCCATGCCTCCGGTACCCAAGGCGGAGGTGACGGCGGTTGCGGCCTGGCGGATGTTCCTGTCGATTCGATGGACGGTCTGGACGATTTCGCCGTTCTGCATCAGACCATCGACGACGGTGAGCAGGATGAGCAGATCGGCTTTCAGGAGATTGCACATGAGCGCGGCGAGAATATCGTTGTCGCCGTAGCGGATCTCGTCGACGGCGACGGTGTCGTTCTCGTTAACGATGGGCACGGTGGCGAACTGATGCAGTGCTGCGATGGTGCTGCGGACGCTGAGGTATCGCCGTCGGTCCTCGAAATCAGCGCGAGTCAGGAGGATCTGGGCGGCCTGGAGGCCGTGGCGTCGCAGGGCTTCGTTGAACAGGTTGATCAGCGCGGGTTGACCGACGGCGGCGGTCGCCTGGAGCATGGCGATGCTCTTGGGTTTGACGCCGAGTCGCAGTTGCCCGATGCCGGCGCCGATGGCCCCGGAGGACACGACGGTGATATCGAACCCGCGTCGACACAGCAAGACAACTTGCTCGGCGAGTCGTCTGACGATGGGTTTATCGAGCCGGCCGTCGGGGCGTGTGACGACGTTGGTGCCGATCTTGACCACGATGGATCGGGCGGATGAGAGCAGTTGCGTTCGTTGGTTCGGGTCGGACATCTACTTACCACCTTTGCTGTCGAGCAGCTCGCGGATCATCTCGGCGGTTTTTCGTGATGCTCCCTGGTTGAGCAGGAGGACCTGTCGGGCCTGGCGTCCCATGCGTGCAGCCTCGACCCGGTGGGCCATAAGGTACTGGACTTCACGGAGGAGCGATTCAGCATCGGCGATCTGGACGGCGGCACGGGCCGACAGCAGCTTTCGGGCCGCTTCGACGAAGTTATCCATGTGCGGACCGAACAGCATGGGCTTAGCCAAACCGGCTACTTCCATTACGTCGGACCCGCCGAGGGGCGCGAGCGATCGGCCGACGAAGACAAGGTCGGCCAGGGCGTAGAAGCGGCGGAGCTCGCCCATGGTATCGCCGAGGAAGACGGTTCGTGCCTTCAGGGCGGTGGGGGGGCGTTCCAGGTGCTTGCTGCGGCGAAGACAGGCAAAGCCGTAGTCCTCGATGAGATGGGCGACGGCGCCGAAGCGTTCGGGATGCCGCGGCACGATGGCGAGCTGCCATTGGGGATGGCTATCGAGCAGTTGCTTGTAGGCTTGGAGGATGGCCGCCTCCTCGCCGGGACCGGTGCTGCCGGCAACCCACAGGCGGCGGTTGCGGTCGATCATGAGGCACCGTGCGAGGGCCTCGTCTCGTTCGACGCGGTCGGCGACGACAGCGGAATCCCATTTGAGCGAGCCGGTGATGCGGATTCGGTCGGCGGGGACGCCTATGCGGCGGAAGCGCTCGGCGTACGTTTCGTCCTGTACGCCGACGCCGCCCAAGCCAGCGAACATGCTGCGGGTAAGATGGCGGACAAGCGGGAGGTTCAGCAGCCCGACGCGTCGACGATCGGTGATCCTGCCATTGGCGACCACCACAGGGATTCCGGCACGGGCGGCGTGGGCGACGAGATTGGGCCAGACTTCCAGCTCCATCAGCACGATGATCCGTGGCCGCAGGCGCTCCATGGTGCGCGCGACGACCCAACTGAAGTCGAGCGGATAACGAAAGACGATTTGCGACGGGAAGAGCTGGGTGGCCCGGGCGAACCCGGTGTCGGTGGTGGCGGAGATGGCGACTTCGAAGCCCTTAAGCTGACGGGTTAGCTCATGGACGAGCGGCCGTGCCGCGTTGATCTCGCCGACGGATACACCGTGGATCCACACGCACGGCGCGCGACTGGGGCGGGTGGGGATATGCCCGAGTCGCTGGCGCCAGCCTGTGCGTCGCTTTCTGCGCACGAGCCGCTGGTAGAGCATTACAGGCAGGAACATCAGAGCGGCCAGGAAGTAGGCAACATTAATAAGCTGGGACTTCACCGTTCGGCGCCTCGGGCTCGTCTCGTGTGATTCAAGTTTCGTGCGTGCCGTAGGTTCCTGGGGCCATCGGGCTCCGATCGCGTCAGCTAGCGGTTGAGCGCGAGCAGTTCACGGAGCCGTCGGGATTCATTCGTGGCGGTGATGGTACATCGGTAGACACGGCGCTGGCGGGGTTTGAGGCGATCGAGCCATCCCCGTCGGCGATCGACGTCGCGACCTTCCACACCGCAGTTACACGGCTCGAGGGCGCCTACGTAGGAGCCGTTCGGGCCCCAGTGCTGCCAGTTGACCATTTGCGGAAAGTGTTTCTTGCTGTACTCGATGACAAGGCCGACGCCACGTTTCTCGTTGACTACGCCGCAGACCACACGTCCGCGGCGATCTGCCACCGGATCGATGTAGGCACAGGCCTCGCCGGTGCCGCGATGTTGACTGAGCGGCCTGGGGGCCCGCCGGACGTTACGATTGCGGAAGAAGGCGGCGCTGTCGGCACGTGGCGTGAACGCACCGCGGTAGCAATAGACGCTGGCGCCGGGCTCGAGCAGCGGCCAGCCGAAGTTGATGTGCAGCAGCCAGGCGTGCTCGACGGGCTCGTTGCCCAGGTTGATAAACTCATCGTCGATGGTCAGGGCGGGTTGGCCCAGCGTGCTGCGGATGGTGCGGCGGAGTTCGACGTTGGGCCCGAAGACACGGGCGGTGCGGACCCGCCCGGTGATGCTCATTTCGTCGCGTCCGTCGACGGGGCTGGGATTCACAACCGCGTCGAGGATCGCCGGGGTGTTCGAGTGTGTGCCGTGGAGGCTGAGGGGCCGGCCCTGGTCCTCGCACGGGGCGCCGGCGTTGAGCGGCCCACAAGAGACGAGAAGTCCGCCGTAGAAGCCGCGAAGCCAATCGAGGCCATGATGGTATGCGTGAGACGGCGCGGTGACACCGGTGAGGCTCTGCCAGGTGAGCGACTGACCGAGGAACTCGGCGTCGGCCACGTCGAGCCCGCGGTCGATGACGACCTTGTAGCGCAGACCTCCGCCGGTGTTGACCCAGGCGATGCGAACGCCGCGTCCGGGTCCGTTGTCGAGGACCGATGTTTCGATTCCGCCGAGCTGCGCGGGATTGATCACGGGCGCATCGAGCAGTCTGTTTGCGGCCGTGCCGCGCGATCGGGAAGCTGCCATGGTCGTCCTTGCCTCCACTCCGCAAGCGAGTGCCGCCGCCCCTTCGGTGTCGCCATTCTATCGACCGGTTCGGGCAAGGTGAAGGGCCGGCTCGGGTACGGGCGGCGACGCGATCGGTTGCGGTTGACAGCCCACCGGCCGCTGGCGAGAATCGGTATCTGCCTTATTTGGCAAGTCGTGAAGTCGAAAAGTTGGCATAAAGGGTTGGTTTGATGAGCAAGGACTATCTGACGGAGCTGTTTGGCTTAGGCGGCAAGACGGCGGCGATCACGGGCGGCGGCGGGATCCTGTGCGGCGAACTGGCTCGGGCGTTGGGACAGGCGGGGGTCAACGTGGTGGTGCTGGACATCTTCGAGGAGAAGGCTAGGGAGGTGGCCAGCCAAGTCGAGAAGGATGGGGGCCGGGCGCTGGCGGTGAAGTGTGACGTCCTGGATCGAACGAGCATCGAGCAGGCGCAGGGGGCGGCGGCCGACGCGTTCGGGCAAGTGGATATCCTGATCAACGGCGCGGGCGGCAACAAGAAGGAGGCCACCACGGGCGAGCTGAGCTTCTTCGACCTGCCGCCGGAGGCGATTCGCTGGGTGTTCGAGCTGAACATCATGGGCACCATCATGCCCTGCCAGGTATTCGGCAAGTCGATGGCCGAGCGTGGAGAAGGGAGCATCCTGAACGTCTCGAGCATGTCGGCGTTTCAGCCGCTGACGCGGGTGTCGGCCTATTCGGCGGCGAAGGCGGCGGTGAGCAATTTTACGGCGTGGCTGGCGGTACACATGTCTCAGGAGTACGCGAAGGACATTCGGGTCAACGCGATCGCGCCGGGGTTCTTCCTGACCGAACAGAACCGGTTCCTATTGACCGACGAGAAGACGGGCGAGTTGACGGCGCGCGGCAAACAGATCATCGATCACACGCCCATGGGGCGTTTCGGCGAGCCGAAGGATCTGGTGGGGACGGTGCTGTGGCTTCTCTCGTCGTCGGCGTCGTTCGTGCATGGCACGGTGATTCCGATCGACGGCGGTTTTGCCTCCTACAGCGGGGTGTAAGAAGCGCTGGCCGACGATCGTTGCCGACATTTCGGCGGCCTGTGGGGCGCGGCGATCGGCGTTGCTCGCTCAGGCGGCTCAGATCAGCAGAAGCTTGCCAAAGGCCAGCAACGCCAGCAGACAGGTTGCTACGCCCACGGCGAGCCGGAGCACGCGTCCGGGGATCGCCCGAACCACAAGCGTGGACATGGGCACCGAAAGGCATGCGCCGCACGTTAGCGGCAGGGCCAGGGACCAATCCTGCTCGCCGCTGCCGAAGAAGGTGCGGGCCGCGGTGTATGCCAGCAACCCGATCAGACAGGTGACACTTTCGGCCAGAGATGTGACCGCCACAGCCTGCTTGGGCGACAGGCCGGAGAGCACCTGGCCGCTGGTGACCAACGGGCCGTAGCCACCTCCGCTGAGTCCCTTGTTGAATGCGGCCACGGCGCCCAGCGCGACGATGTTGGCTGGGCGGTAGCGGATGCGGCGATGCGTGGTTGCCAGAATGATCACGCCCATTGCCAGGACGATGCCCGAGATGATGCCCGTCAGCAGCGTCTTCGGCAGACTGAGAGCCACGCAGACGGCGAGGATGGCGCCGGCACCACTGAGCAACGACAAGAGCAGGGCTGTGCGACGGACGTGCGTGTCGTTGACGAAGTCGACATTGCCATCGCGGTGATGAAAGACTGCTGCCAACAGGCCTGTGGCAAACTCGGACATCAGGACAGCCGGGACGATCTGGAGGGGGTGAAACCCGGCCAGCAGAAGTAGGGGCGTCAGCGTCGTGCCGTATCCCATACCCAGGGAGGAATCGATGAATTCGCATACCAGCGCTGCGCCAAAGATTGCCAGCACCCCCATCGTGCCGGGCAGCAAGCCGGCCATGGGGCCAACCTTTGACGATACGGCTATGCCGAAGGTGGCCGCCACGACGGCCAGCAGCCAGATACCGATTCGCAGTCGGCGAGCGGCAAGACGTTGCCCAAGCCACCGGCCTATGACAGCCACATTGCTCTGAGTCAGTGTTGTCATTGCATCCTCTCCATTGGTTCCTGTCCGAGCCAGGCATCGAACGAGCGCATTTGCGCGCGGTTACAGCGCATCCCCTCGCTGAGCAAATTCCGGCCTCAGCGTTCGGAAACTCTACTCGATGTACCCCAAGGCTCGCAGTCGCTGGCGCACGGCGTCGACCTCCTGGGGCGTGTAGCCGGTCAGGCCGTGGTCGAGCTTGCCGGCCGCCGCCAGATCACGAAGCACGTGGACGGCGAACTCGGTAACGCTGCGGAACCCCGTGCCCTCGATCATGTCCGTCAGGTTGTTGTACAGCTCGGCCGGGATTTTCAGGGTGACCGTTTTGCCTTGCTGTTTCCTGTCGGAACCCACGAGAACACTCCTATAGCACTCCGCTGGGAGTGTTATTGGAGTGTACCTTATGCCCGGGCCGGAGTCAAGGACTGTTTGAGCACGACGGGCCAGAAGGAACGTCTCGCCCTGGAGGTGCGGGCAGGGCTGGCGTTGCCGGGGCTTTCTATCGGACGTTGCCCTGCCGGCGTTCGAAGCAGCAACGACTATGTGATAGCAGGCCACTCAGAACTTGTTGGCCTGGTGCAGCGGAGGTTTGCCGGCGAGCATGGCGGTGAGGTTCTGCACGGCCATGGTGGCCTGTCGGACGACGCTTTCGTAGGTGCGGCTGCCGATGTGGGGCGTCAACACGACGTTTTCCAGGCCGATGAGGGGGTTTTCCTTGCGGATGGGCTCGGGTTCGACGACGTCGGCGGCGTAGCCGGCCACTTTGCCGCTCTTGCATGCGGCAGCCATGTCGGCCTCGCTGATCAGCCCGCCGCGCGAGGGGTTGACGATGTAGACGCCGTCCTTCATGGCGGCTAGGCGATCGGCGTTGAGGAACTCGCGATTGTCGTCGGTGAGGTTCATGTGCAGGGCGAGGAAGTCGCAGGCGGCCAGGACGGCGTCGGCGGAGCGGGCGTGCTCGATGGCGGGCGGGAACTCGGCGAATACCTCGTGGCTGAACTGTGCGTTCAGATCGGAGAGGAACTTGTCGTTGGCGCCGTTCCAGAAGATGTCGTAGGCCAGCACCTTCATGCCGAACGCCATCGCCCGCTTGGCCACCTCCTTGCCGATACGCCCGAGTCCGAGGACGCCGAGCGTGTGGCCGGCCAGTTCGTGGCCGGTGATGCGCTTCCATTGGGCCTGACGGACGAAGCCGTTCTCCTTGGGGATGTTGCGGACCATAGACAGTAGCAGGCCGATGGTGTGCTCGGCGACGGTGGTGTGGTTGACGCCCGGGGTGTTACAGACGGGGATTTTCAGCTCGGTGGCGGCGTCGAGGTCAATCTTATCCAGGCCGATGCCGTACTTGCTGAGGCACTTGAGCCTGGGCAGGCATTGGGCCAGCACGGGCATGGTGAAGGCATCATCGCCGCAGATGATGCCGTCGAAGTCGCCGACGAGCTTGAGCATGGTGTCCTCGGACAGGGGTCCGCGCTCGCGGGTGAGGAGCCATCCTTGCTTGGCGAGCAGGTCGTGGTGGGGTCCGGGGGTGTCTTGAAACGACGTGGTGGTAATGAGCACCTTCATGCTGTGGCTCCTGATTTAGGATGCTTTTTCGATGAACCCTTTTGGGTGTTTCCTGTGGCCGGCCATTTTGTCGGACAGGGCGACAGGTGGCAAGGGGCCGGCGGGCATGGCCGGGGCGTTTCCCGTCGGGCACGATTGAACAGAGCAACCTGCTCTTGATCGACGGATAGCGGATGTCTATAGTGCGGCTGGGCACGCCCAGACGGGGAGGCATCATGGCGCGGATTTACGTGGACCAATTGTCAACCGGGCAGCGAGTGACCGATCAAGTGTTCCTGGTTCGTACGAAGGACCTGCGAACGGCCTCAAACGGCAAGAAGTACATTCACCTGGTGCTGGGCGACCGAACGGGTCGCCTGCCCGGCCGTATATGGGACGCGAGCGAGTCGGACTTCAACCAAATCCCGGAAGGTGGCTACCTGCGTTTCACGGGGCGGTGCGAGAACTACCGGGGGAATCCGCAGTTTATCGTGGACGGGTTCCGGCCGGCGGATCCGGACAGCCTGGACATGGCCGACTTCGTGCCGCGGACGCCCGGCGACGTCGAGGCGATGTGGAAAGAGGTCAAGGCGGCCTTGCGAACCATTAAGAACCGCGATTTGCTGGCGCTGATCAAGCAGTTCGTGGCCGACGAGTTATTCGTGCAGCAGTTCAAGCAGGCGCCAGCGGCGATGGAGCGTCACCATGCCTACCTGGGAGGCCTGTTGGAGCACACGCACAGCCTGGTGAGGCTGGTGCAGGTAATCTGTCCGTTGTACCCGCAGTTGAGCGGGGACCTGATGATCGCGGGGGCCTTCCTGCACGATGTAGGTAAGATTGCGGAAATCGAGGCAGGGGCGGCGCTGAACTACACGGACGACGGTATGCTGGTGGGGCACCTCGTCCGCGGTGCGATCTGGATCGAGCAGCGTGTTGCGGCGGTCGAGGCGGAGACGGGCCAGCCGTTTCCTGCGGATTTGAAGGAGGTGCTGCAACACATCGTGCTTGCGCATCACGGCGAGCAGCAATTTGGCAGCCCCAAGTCGCCCGCTGTGGCCGAAGCGTTTGCGCTGCACTATCTGGACAATCTCGATGCCAAACTGCATCAGGTGTTTCGGCACATCGACAGCGATCCGGATGCCACCAGTGACTGGACGCAATACGTGCGGCCTTTGGGTACGCGGCTGCTGAAGCGGGACGTTTCGGACCCCGACGACGACGCGTAGCAGCGATTGGGGGCATGTCTGGCAAGCCTCCGCCCATTCGGCGTTTGGATGTGGGCGGCCGTTGCCGGTCAAGGTGTGTTTGATGCGGGGTGCTCGTGGAACGGCCGGCGCTCCTGATAGAGGCGAAGCCGGGCGCGGACCTGCGAAGACAGGGCTGATTGGCCAAGCGATTCGGCCCGTTCGATAGCGCGCGTAGCGGCGTCGACGGCCTGATCGAACAGACCGTTCTCGGCGTAGGCTGCGGCGAGGGTATCGAGCATCTGTGGCGGGGTGGGGTCGACCAGTCCGCAGGCTCGTTCGGCCAGGGCAACAGCCCGGGTACCGTCGCGAACCTCGGGCTCGGGACAGGTGGCCAGCAGCCAGGCGAGGTTATCCAGCACGGTGGGCTGATCGGGCATGATCCGCAGGGCCTGCTGGTAGTGGTGCACTGCTTCTTCGACGCGGCCGATCTGAACCAGGGCGTTGGCAAGATTGTGGTGGGCGCCGACATGGTCGGGATGCACTTGGAGGACACGTTGGTACTGCTCGATGGCCTGGGGGAACTTGCCCTGTGCAGCGAGGGCCAGACCTAGTCCGTTGCGCGCCGCTGCATTCTCCTGCTCGACCTGCAATATGACCTGGTACTGCCGCGTGGCCTGTTCGGCTCGGCGGTACCGCAGCAGCAATACGGCAAGATCGAGCCGCGTCTGGATGCTGTCGGGCGCGATCCGTAGCGACAGTTCGTATTGTTCGACGGCCTCTTCGAAGGCGCCGAGACGATCGAGTGCCCCAGCCAGGTCGGCGTGCAGGCCGTGATCATTGGGACTGATTACGAGCGCCGCGCGGTAGATCTGGACGGCCTTGTCAGCCCGGCCGACCCGCAGCAGGACACTGGCGAGATTGCTGTGGGTCACGACGTCATCGGGCTTGATCTTCAACGCGGCGGTGAGGTGCCCGATCGCCTCCTCGTGCATGCCCTGTTCGCCGAGGACGGCGCCGAGGTTGTTATGAGCGTCGGCGTGGCGGGGATCGATTTGCAGGGCTTTGCGGTACTGCTCGATGGCCTCGGACAGTCTGCCCGTACTACGAAGAGCGACACCCAGGTTGTAGTGGCCCTCGGCGAAGTCGGGTTTGATCTGAGCGGCTCGTCGATAGTGGACGATGGCGTCGCCGGTGTCGCCGCGGGCCGACAGAAGGTTGCCCAGGTTGTAGTGGGCCATCCAGGCAGACGGGTTCTTGGCGAGAGTGTCTCGCCAGAGGGTTTCGAGGTCTTTGTAGGATCTGCTCTGCCGCCAGGTAAGCGTGGCGAGGACGATGAGGATCAGGCAGGGCGCTGCCAGTTGGCAGGCAGCAAGGGCCAAGCGGCTTGGGCTCCTCGAGTGTGACACATCGATTCGTTTCTGCGCACTTCGGGCGAGCCCGGTCAGTGCCGCGGCAAAGAGCGTGATCGGTCCGATGCTGGCGAGGTACTGGAAATGGTCGGCCACGAAGGAGAACCGCATGGGATAGACGTCGACGAACCCGAGGGCAGGCAGGAGCGTGCCGCCGAAGAACAGGGCCGCCACCAGGGGTCCGGGGCCAAGGCGTCTGCGGAGCAGCCAGAGGGACGTTACCAGGGCCAAGGCGGCAGCCGGGTAGAGGTACTGCCACCAGACGGACGACTCGATGTGCCATCGAGGGTAGGTGAACGTCAGGTGCGCCGGCCAGGCGAGCTTGCCGAGATAGAACCACAGCGCTCGGGCGGCAATGAGCCCCCGGTCGACGAAGGAGAGAGCCCACTCCTGCCCTTGAGCGCCGACATGCTGCTCTTCGAGCCAGGCGGTGTTGAGGCCCAGCACCAGACCGAGCACGAAGAAGGGAATCAGCGGGGTGAGGTCAGCGAGGCGAATCCGCCCGCGCTTGTACCCTATCACCAGCAGGACTGCGGCCGGGAAGGAGCATGTCACGGTCTTGCTCAACAGGGCACAGAGGAACAGGATCAAGGCGGGAGGGTACCAGCCCCATCGGCGCGGTGCGTCGGGTGGGCCGTGGTCGATACGGGCGAAGCGCACGTAGGCAAGTGCGGCGAAAAGATAGAACGCGGTGGAGAGGGTGTTTTTTCGCTCGGTGATCCATGCCACGGATTCGACGTGGACTGGATGCAGGGCGAAGAGGGCTGCCGCCAGCCAGGCGCCGGGCATGTCAAGGCGGCGAAGGAGCCGCCAGAGCAGGATGGCGCTTGCCGCGTGCAGGAGGACGTTGACCAAATGGTAGCCGAGTGGCTTGAGCCCCCACAGACGGTATTCAAGCCAATACGAGGTGTGAACGAGGGGGTAGTACTGCGGTGTGGCGCGGGGTTTGAGCCAGATCGCGCGCAGTCCGTCGAGACTGCGGAGCGCGGCATTGTCGGTGACGTAGTGTTCGTCGTCCCAAACGAAGCCACCGCGGATTGCGGGGAGGTAGGCTGTCAGCACCGCCAGGGGCAGGATCAGGCCCAGCACAGTCTGCTTTAGGATCGGTTGTGTGCGCATGGGTCAGGCCACGCGGCGTCGGAAGGGCTCAGCGCCATCAGTATTCCTTCTGCTCTGCGTCGAACGTTTCGGGTGCGGCTGTGCCGGGCGCTTCGCGGCGGTCCATGGCTTGTTGGATCTGTTCGATCCGCGCCAGCAGGTTGCGGCGGACGCCGTCGCTGAGCCCGACGGCGGGATCCCTGATTCTGGCGGCCTGCTCGCGCAAGTACTGCCGGGCGTAGTCGGGCCTGCCCATTCGCAGCCATAGATCGACCATGCGTGGGTAGACAACAAGCCCGAGGGTCAGTCTGCCGTCGACGGCGGCACGGAAGTAGGTTAACGATTGCTGAAAGCCGTCCGGCCCGCGAGCCAGCCAAAGGTGCGCGCGGGCGATCAACGCTTCGGGCAACTCGGGCCACCAGAGGCGTCCTTCCTGCTCGGCCTGGCGCACACGAGACAGCATGTCGCATCCTCGCCGCAGGTAGAGATGCGTTGTGCCGGTGTACAGCGTCAGGACCCACTGTGGGCTGGTGTCGATGGCGGGCAGGAACAGGCGCGTCGAGGGCGTCATGCGGAGCATCACGGCATCGGTGCCGGACTCGTCGAGTACTTGCATGATCCGCTGGACGACTCGCTTGCGGGCGGCCTCGTATCTGGCCGGAGGGAGATTGGGCGGCAGCTGCGTCCAGAATCGCTGAAAGCGGATGTAGTGTTCTTCGCTGTAGACCTGCTGGCTGCGCCCGTCGATGTAGACCTTCACGCCCGGCGCGTGAAACATGACCGGGCCGGCGTAGACCCAGTGGGTGACCAGATTGGCCTGGAAGTTGTTCCGCTTGAGGAACTCGATGGCGATTCCCGGCGACCTGTCGTACTGGATGGTTCTCTCGAGCAGGTTGAAGCTTGCCCGATCGGGATCGAAGCTATGCCGGTTTGCGTAGGGGGCGACGTAGCATCTGTCGACGTGCCGGACGATCACGATGGCAAGCACCACCGATCCGACCCAGGATGCCAGCGCGAGCACCTGCCAGGCGTCGCGCACACGACGAGGGATGGGCCAGAGGAGCCGCATGATGAAGACCAGCAGCGAGGGCAGGGCCACGATATACAGAATGGGGGCGAAGCGCCGCGCCCACATGGCCATGTAGAGCCCGATGATTATGGCGGCCAGGTCGAACAGACCCCAAGGCGTTGGAGGACGGAGGGGGTTTCGCTGCTTGGGTTCGATGGCCCAAGCGGATCTCACTGCGACGGCTGCGCCGAGAGCGGCAACGCCGGTGGCCAGGGCCACCCAGAAGGGCAGGGCAGGGGGGAAATTGGCCGTCACATAAGGCGGGCGCCATTCGCTGACCCGTCGGAAGACCTCGCTTTCGGCCACCTTGAAGGGGTGTGTGAGATTCTCTACGCCGAAGGGGCTGACAATGACTGTGATAATGACTGCGGCGAGCGTGCAGGCCACGATCGCGATGACTTGTCGATCAGAGGTTAGCGCACTCTTTGGGCGAACGAGGCGCGTGAGAGCCCAACATCCCAGGAAGACTACCACCATACCGTAGCCGAAGATGAAGCTTCCGTGCGCGCAGCCCCAGACGACGAACCACGGCAGCAGCAGCAGGGCCGGCCACAATCTCTTTTTCTTATCAGGATTAGACAGCCAGGCGAGGCAGGCCATCAGGCCGGCCATGCATAGAAAGCCGGAGCTTTCCGGGCGGGGACTAAGCCATCGCAATGAGGCGGCCGATACAATGGCCGTGCCGATCAGGGCGGCCATCCAGGATCGGGACCGCGCCCGCGCTGCGGCGAGCATGAGGAGAAACATGGCCGCGCAAATCAAGTATTTGCCGTACACGGCTGCGTCGGGCGAGATGCGGCTGTACAGCCAGTAGTACATCACATGGCTGAGCCAGTTCTGATTGAACCACGGCTTGCCGTTGAAGGTGTAACTGAACGTATCGACCTTTGGCACGTAGCCAAGCTCGTCGATGATTTGCCGGCCGGCGTCCAGGGCGATCCACGTATCATTGGAATGGTGCTGTTCGAGGTCGCCGTAGGTGGCGGCCAGGACGAACAGGAGGACAGGTCCGGCCCTCAGGAAGGAGAGTATGACTCGCCTATCCGGCGAACGGGAGGATGGTCCGGCGCGCTTAGTCATTGTTGCTGTCGCGGGCTCGCGGTCGGTGTCTCGGGGCTGAGCTGGGAGCCGATGGCCGAGTTGACCGCCTGCATGAGTTCGACGTAGTCGGCCTGGGCTTTCATGAGCTTCATGATGAGCGGATTGCCGGCCACCTTGGCCTCGAGGTCGGCCAGCTTGTGCTTATCGGCCACCTCGATGGGTTTGCCTTCGTTTTCCAGGCGGTGGATGTGTTCGGCCTGCCTGCGGTGGTCGTCCAGGAGCCTTTGGGCGTCGGTGTCGGCGCGGGCGGCTGCGGAGACCTGTTGCATGGCCTGGGTACGCAAATGTTGAGCGATCAACTTGCCCAGTCGCTGTGCTTGGTTTAGGATTTCTTCCACGGGACTCTCCTTGTCACTCTGTTCTTCAGTCAGGGCTGCATTCTAAACCATGTCAGACGATTATGCCGACCGCATTCTGAAGTTTGTTTCAGACAGCCGCTACCGTCCCCAGAAGGTGCAAGCGCTGGCCCGCAGCATGGGTGTAGCCCAGGCCGACTACGCCCAGTTCCGCGACGCGGTGAAGGCGATGATGAAGACCGGCCGCATCGTTCTCGGCAGCCGCAGCGCGGTCACGCTCCCGGCGATGTCGAAGCGGGTTGTGGGAACGTACCGGGCGAATCCGCGGGGGTTCGGGTTCGTCGTGCCGGCCAGCCCGACGGCGCACGGCGATCTGTTCATTCCGTCCGGCGGATCGCTGGACGCGATCACGGGCGATACGGTGCTGGCGGAGGTGCGCAAACGGAGCAAACGGGGCGAGCGGACGATGCTGGAGGGGCGGATCCTCGAGGTCGTGGAGCGGGGACAGAGCCGCTTCGTCGGCGAGTTGGTCAGGGAGCAGGACCGGTGGCTGGTCTGGCCCGACGGCAACCGGCTGCACGCGCCCGTGGTGGTGAGCGACGTGACGGCGAAGGGCGCTCGGGATGGCGATCAGGTGGTGGTGGAGATTCTCGAGTATCCCACATCCGAGCGACCGGCGACTGGCGTGATCGTCGAGCGTCTCGGTCCGCGCGGTCAGCCGGACGTAGACCTGCTGTCGGTGATACGGCTGTACCATTTGCCGGATGAGTTCGCCGACGAGGTGACAGCCGAAGCGCGTCGTGCGGCAGACGGTTTCAGTCTGGATGCGGAACTGCGGCGGCGCGAGGATTGTCGCGATCGGACGATCATCACCATCGATCCGACCGACGCACGAGACTTCGACGACGCGATCGAACTGACGCAGAATAAGGACGGCAGCTACGAGTTGGGCGTCTACATCGCCGACGTGAGCCACTTTGTCAGGTCCGGCTCGGTGCTGGACGTGGAGGCAAAGCAGCGTGGCAACAGCGTGTACTTTCCCAACAAGGTGCTGCCGATGCTGCCCGAGCTGCTGAGCAACGGTCTGTGCAGCCTTCAGCAGGGCGAGGACAGGCTTACCAAGGCTGTTTTCATCCGATACGACGCGGGCGGGCAGGTGCTCGGCACACGGGTCGCCAGCGCGGTGATCCGATCGACCATGCGCCTGACGTACGAGCAGGCGGGTGAGATCCTCGCCGGCAAGACGGGGGGCTATCCGCGCCAGGTGGTGGATCTGATGAGGCGGATGGAGCAGTTGGCCCGGATCATTCAGAAGCGGCGGTTCGAAGCCGGCATGCTGAGCCTGGATTTGCCTGAGGTGGAGTTGGTGTTCGACGACGACGGCCGCGTGATCGATGCGCAGCCGGCCGAGTCGGGCTTCAGTCACACCATCATCGAGATGTTCATGGTGGAGGCGAACGAGGCGGTCGCTCGCCTGCTGAATCGCCTGGACGTTCCCTGCCTGCGGCGGATCCATCCGGAACCGGAGAGCCTGAATCAGCAGAGCCTTTCGCAGTTTCTTCGCGCGCTGGGGCAGAAGCCGCCTCGGAAGATGTCGCGGCAGGACCTCCAGAAGGTGCTGGACAGCGTTCGCGGTCGGCCGGAGTCTTACGCGGTGAACCTGGCGGTGCTTCGCAGCATGATGGCGGCGGAGTACTCGCCCCAGACCGTCGGGCACTACGCGCTGGCCAGCAGTCACTACTGTCACTTCACCTCGCCGATTCGTCGGTACCCGGACCTGACCGTTCATCGCCTGCTGGAAGCGCATCTTCGCGGCAAGCTGGAAGGGACGAGTGACCGCAGCGTTGCGCCCGACTATCAGGACTTGGTCGAACTGGGCAAGCACTGTAGCTACACCGAGCGCCGGGCCGAGGACGCCGAGCAGGAGTTGCGGACGATCCGTATTCTCGAACTGCTCAGCGAGCGGGTGGGCGACGTGATCGAAGGTGTGATAACCGGCGTCACAACGTTCGGCCTGTTCGTGCAGTGTCAGCGATTCATGATCGATGGGCTGGTACGTTTCGACAATTTGCCCGACGATTGGTGGGAGGTGAACGAACGGACCGGGGCGCTGATCGGTCAGCGGACGGGAAAGCGCTTCCAGATTGGTGATTTGGTCACCGTACGGATCGCGCAGGTGAACATTCCGGCACGTCAGCTCGACTTCGGGCTGGAGGGCCACGGGGCTCGTTCGCCCGCAGGCGGTAAGGGCCGGCCGTCAGGCAAGAAGGGACCGGCAAAGAGCAAGAGGACGAAATCAACTCGCCGGTGAACCCAGTCGACGTCTGCACGCTCGGCCGCTTTTTACGCCCGGGACAGGCCGAATCCTTCACAGCTACCATGGGATCATGGCCAAGCAATCCACCGAGGTCCTGATTCCGCAGGAGCGGATCGAGCGTCATATCCTGTTGATCCGGGGCGAGAAGGTGATGTTGGATGCCGACCTGGCTGAGTTGTACGGGGTGGCGACGAAAGTCCTAATCCAGGCGGTCAAACGCAATATGGAACGCTTCCCCGATGATTTCATGTTCCAGCTTGATAGGCAGGAGTTTGACAACTTGAGATCACAAATTGTGACCTCAAGTTCAGCCTGGGGCGGGCGTCGGTATCGGCCGTATGCCTTTACAGAGCAAGGAGTTGCGATGCTCTCGAGCGTGCTACGCAGCAGGCAGGCTGGGAAGATAAATAAAATTGATCTTTTAGCGTACTAAGGTTAACATTATTCAAATAGTCGTGTATATTAGGGCTGTAAAGTTGATCCTAATGGGATGATCGAACCAGCGATCGACAACAATTGCCCGTACTGTGGCTCGGCCATGTCGGTAACTCGGATGAGCTGCCACAAGTGTGGGGTGGCGGTCGAGGCGGCGTTTCCGAGCCCGCGCCTGGGCAACTTGCCGATCGAGCACCAGCGGTTTATCGAGATGTTCGTGTTGGCCAGCGGGAGTTTGAAGGAGATCGCGTTGCAGACGGGCGTGTCGTATCCGACGGTGCGGTCGCGGCTGGACAAGGTGATCGAGGCGTTGCGCAACGAGATCGCCAAGACGCACCAGGTGAAGGGCACGATCCTCGACGCGGCCGGTGAAGGGAAGATGACGGCGGAACAGGCGGCCCGACTAATCAAGGGGATCTAACCCGAATCGAACAGACCCATGGGTGGTGGTTTAGGTTCGCAAACCAACGATGAGAGCGACGTCCGGTCGGCTTCGGCCGACGAAGAGGCGTTGCTGGACGAGGCGATGCAGCAGGCCGATGAGTGGCTGGTGGCGTCGCTACAAAGGGAAGAACTGCGCCGTCGGCGGCGACGCCGGTGGGCGCTGGGAGGTATCGCGATGACCATCACGGTGGCAGCGGTTGTGACGGGATTGATTCTGACCGGGGGTACGACACCGGCTGGGGTAAATCAGTCGGGCCAGGCGGAAGTTGTCAGGACGGCGCCGCCAAGCAGCGTTAAGAGTATGCCAGCTTCCCCAAGAGACGTTAGGAAGGCGACGGGACTGGCAGCCGAAGGCTGGGACCTGTGGCGGAAGCGCCAGTACGCGCAGGCGGAGGCGAAGTTCGAAGAGGCTGTCAAATTCGATCCGGAATCGACCAACGCGTGGAGTGGCCTGGGGTGGAGCCGATTCAACGGGGGTGACTCGCTGGGTGGTGAGGAGGCCTTCAAGCGGTGCCTGGAGCTGGACCCCGGCCATCCGGCTGCGCAGAACGGATTGGGGCAGGTTTACTTCTTCCGCCGGCAGTACGACAAGGCCAAGAAGCACTGGCTGCCCGTGGCGGAACGAACGCCGGCATCGTGGTACGGGCTGACCAAGACGTACCTGCTGGAAGGTGATTTCGATACGGCGGCGAAGTGGGCCAAGAAGGTGATCGACCAGCAGCCGGACGACCCGACAGTCAGGAGGATGTTGGAGGCTGCGCAGGCGAAAAAGCTCAGCCCCGAGCTGCGCAGACTCATCGAGCCGCCCGATCCGACCCAGCAATCGCCCGAGACCGAGAAGGGCTGGCAGTTCTTCAACCAGGGAGAGCTTCCACGGGCCATGACGGAGTTTCGCACGGCCCTTGCGAAGAACTCCGTCGATGCCAACGCCCACAATGGGTTGGGCTTCTGCCTGCTCAACAGCGGCAAGGCCGACCAGGCGAAGAAGCACTTCGAGGTTTGCCTGGCGCTGGTGCCCGGGCACGCCGGGGCGATGAACGGTTTGGCGCGGTGCCTCAAGGCCGAGGGTAAGGTCGACCAGGCCATTGCCCTGTGGGAGAAGATGGTCGAGCAATATCCGGGACCCAACGCGGGGACATGGGGATTGGCCGAGACTTATCTGGAGCAGAAGCGGTACGACAAGGCCGTCAGGTACTTCGAGCAGTTGGTCAAGGCGAGCCCTGACGATGCGTCGCTTAAACAAAAGCTTCAGCAGGCCCGCGCGGGGGCGGCGGGGCAGAAGTAAGGGCGGCGAGCGGCCAGGCCAAGCGAAGCTGTAACGTGTGTTCTACTCTTTGTTGAACGGACTGATCCGGCCCGCGACGGGCGTGAGTCGGGTTTCGGGAACGGCAAACGGCGGGGGCGGGCGTCTTCGCGCCTTCGACTACGCTGGTGGCGACGCGGGGCATGGGTGCAGGCGGACCGCGGCGGGGGCTGGTTGGGTGATGCCGGCGGCGCGCAGGACGCGGTCAAGAACCGTCTGCGTGTGGGCAGCCGGGATGAAGCGGGGGTCGGGCAGGCGGCGGCCTGTTACCTTCGGCGTCCAGAGCGATGCCTGGTCGAACAGGACGGTGTACAGACGGTCGGGCTCGATGTCATCGGCGGGCAGGTTGGCATCGCGCAGGGCGTGCTGGAGGCCGCGGTATTGTATCTGATCCCAATGGTTGTCGTCGCGAGGCTTGGTGGCCAGGCGGTCGATCAGTTCCTTACCATACACCGGCGCGAGGAGCATAGGGGCGGGCTGCAGGGCGTACAGGATCTCGCCGACAGTGACGGTGTTCCAGTCGAGGATCTCCGGGTCGGGCAGGCCCATGGCGAGGTTGATGTCAGGGGCGAACTCATGCAGGAGGGCGTCGCGGAAGCGCTGGTTCAGGTCGTTAGGAGTCGGCCAGATCTCGCGGCCCGGCTGCGTCGGAGTGGGACGGTGGAGGCGCCACTGGCTGTCGAGCTGCGCGGTGGCGAGGATGCGGTGCTCCTTCTTCGACTGGACGATGAGTTCGGCGCCGAGGGGGCCGACGTAGTCGTGGCTCGCCCGGGCGAGGTCCTGGAAGGTCTGGCGGTCGGTGGGGCCGGCGAACCACCAGATGCGGCGGGCTGGGGCGAGGGGGTTGCGGTAGAAGAGGCTGAAGGAGACCTGTTCGGCGGGCCACTGCATGCGCGGCTGGACGTTGACGACAACGGTGCCGTCGGCGAGTTGCACGGGCAATTGCGGCATCACGCGGTGCACCACGGAATTGTCGGCGGGCGTGCCCAGGAGTACCAAGTCGCACGTGTCCAGCAACGTGCCGGTCACGTCCGTGTCCTTGAATACCGGATAGCCTCCCCAGGCGAAGTCGCCGCCGCCGAAGGCATTCCAGCGGCGCAGGTCGGTGGCTAGCTTAGCCAGGGCATCGGTCTGGTCGGCGGAGCCAGCGGTGCCGTAGACGATGCGAATGGGCCGGCCGGTCCAGAAGATGTCGCACGCGCCGCCGCCGGTATAGACGGTCGGGTCGTCGAAGTTCATCGGGGGCGAGGTGAGGACCTGGAGCGATTCGCCGGTAAAGCCCAGGTAGAGGCACTGGGCATCGCCTGGGGTAATCGTCGTGTTGCGGTTGCCGGAGGACTCGGCGACCAGCAGGGGGCTGTCCGGGGCGATCCAATCGCAGGGCAGGTCGATTCGGGCCCAGGCGACGTTGCGGGCATCGAGCGCGAGATGGTTTTTCCCAAGGAAGGTGGCCTCCAGGTGCGCGGGCTCATGCAGATCGGCGTAGCGGAGGATCGAGAGCCAATACGCTTTCTTGAGCGAAGGATGCTCGCCGGCGAGGATGACACGACGCGGGCAGCGGTCGCGGCGGATCGGTCGACGGGCGGACCAGGGCATGATCTGCTGCGTGGCGACCTGGAGGCGCGGGTCGTGGCCGATCACCGGGTAGAGGTAGAGTTGGACCGGCGCGTGGGCCTGGCGGAGCATGGCGGCGCAGAACATCGCGCCGCGCGGCGTGACGGACAGGTCGCCGAGGCCATGATGAATGAAGGTGGGCAGGTTGCACATCTGTTCGAGCGGCATCTCAGTGGCGCTGCCGCAGTAGACCAGGCAGGTGGCGAAGAGGTCCGGATACGTCGAGCCGATGCAGTAGGCGCCGTGGCCCCCCATGCTGCCACCGAAAAGATGGACCCGGTCGGGGTCGATGCGGTAGTGGGCGATCACGTCGCGGACCTGGTTGACGACATCGTTTCCGGGCACCCCCGCGTAGCCGGAGAACGGGCCGCGGGCCATGGGCCTCATGAACAGGTAGCCGGACTGGTACTTGCCCCGGCTGGGGCCGAAGCCGTTTTCTCCGCTGTGGGTGCCGTTGGCGCCGTGAAGGCAGACGATCAAGGGGTAGCGTTGCTGAGGCTCGCGTTCGTAGTCGAGCGGGACGAAGAGGGTGTAGGGCTGCGGGCTACCGTCGACGGGGGAGCGGATGGCGGCCTCGAAGTAGCCGCGCTGGTCGGCGGTGTAGCGGCCAATGCGGCGGACGGCTTCGGCGACTTGGCGGAAGCGGTGGAAGTCGACTCGCGAGGCGTAGGCGAGGGGCTGAGCGACGGGCTGTTTGCCCATCTTGTCCCTGAGACGGTCGAGATGGAGTTGGAGCAGGGCGAGGTCGCGCGGGTCGGTGGGGTGCGGGCATTTCAGGTTCTTCAGCAGCGCGTCGACCGTACCATCGCCAAGCAGCTCGCGCATGACCTTCGCATCGCGGGTGACGGGCTCGCCTATAGGGGCCGGCGGGGGCGGAGACGCAGAGGCGAGGGCGGCTGATTCATCGGACATCCCCAGGAGGCCGAAGGCGTCCGGCTGGTGGAAATCGACGAAAACGCGGGCCCAGGAGGCGCATTCGTCGGCGATGTTGCGGGCGATATTGCCGCGCCAGAAGTGGGGGTCGGGGTGCTGGCCGGCCGCCAGGTCCGCCAGGCGAAGGCGCGCCTCGACAATCCAGCCCCGGCTGGTGATGGCGGCCGCGGCGGTGATATCGCCGTTCCACTCGGGTTGGAGGTCGGGCGCGGGGCGGACGGAGGTGTCGTACGGGCGCCAATGGCGCTCCTTGCAGGTGACGCGCTGGTCGAGGAAGGCACCGCTCATGTCGAAGACTACCTGAACATACGTGTCGCTCGCACGGTCGGCCTGGAGGAAGAGCTCGATGGTCTGGCCCTTGGCGGACGGTTTGTCGCGCGAGCCCTTGTCGAACTTGACGCCGGCGATGTCGGGCTGGAGGCACTCAACCGCCAGGTAGAGGAACCGTTCGTCACGGGCCATGCGTGCCACGGTCTCACAGGTCATCGGGCCGACACCTGAGTCGCAGTAGAGGCGGCCCATCGGTGGGACCGTCTGCCACGCTGGCTCGTCGAGCTTGCCGTCGATCGTCACCGGCTTATCCAGTCGCGGGACGCCGTAGATCGGCGGGGAGTCGGGCTGGAGGTACTCGACTGGGATGGACGGAGCGGTGCCTGGCGCGGATGCAACTTGCGATCTTGCCGGCTGCGGTGCGAGCAGGGCGACAGCCAGCAACGTTCCGAGACGGGAGACGATGTGGTGTGCGGATATCATGCGGAATCCTTTCATCCGGAATTTCCCGGATGACCTTCGGCCGACGACCGCCGTCGGCCTCTCTGATGAGCCTATCGCCGATCGCGAGATTGGCAAACGCTCTTTCTGCTCGGCGGAGGGGGTGTCCGGCCGTTGCCAGGCCATAATTCTGCCCGAAGCGGCCTCCGTAGAGGCGTCCGTTGCCGATCTGAGCAGACCGGTTCCGTCGCCCCTGCGTCCTCCCGCTATCTCGTCGTGCGTCGGCGTCATCCGGGCACCGGCTCCCGCGGCCTGAGCCGACGAATGCGTTCGAGGATGGCCGCGAACAGGCGGCGGGGAATCGCCACCTCCGCCATCTGGAAGACCACGTGCCGAGCATGCGTAACGACCTTCGCCCCGATCTTGATCAATTTCTCCCGCAGCGTCGTCAGCGACCAGTGCTTCACCGACCGCGGGAGGGCCAGCCGACGGAGGAAGTTGCCCAGGTTGTACGCGAGGGCGAATCCGCCTTCGGCGGACAGGCGGACCTGGTTGTCTACGAAGTCGTGGCAACTCAGCCGCGTCCACTTGACGGCGTTCTTGCCCTCCTTGATCGACTGCTCCGCCGTGCCACGACCGTTGTAGAACTTGACCACACGCCAAGAGGGCCGGCGGAGGTTGGTCACGATGAAGCCCACGCGCGGGAATCCCGACGTACGTCGGGACCCTGATGCCACTCGATCTTCGCGACGACCCGGCGGGGCTTGTCCCAACTGCCGGCCTGGTACAGGAAGTCGTGATACCACACGATCGGCTTGTTGGACGGACGGCCCACCGGCCGCGTCAACAGCGGCTCGATCTCACGCTGCAACACCTCGTTGGCGGGCAGACGTCCGAACGCCGACTGCCGCAGCAGGCCGACCATCGTGTGGCGCGTGTTCTGGCCGGTTCGCCAATCGTCAAGAAGACCCTTGGCCATCGCCATCATTCCGAGCACATCGGCCAGTTCGCGATACGGCAGGAGCCCGGCGTCCGAGGTGACCTTCGAGCCGTGGAATTCGAGCTTCAGAGACCCGTCGAAATCCACCCGAAGAGCGTCCTTGCCGGCTTCACCCATTGCATCCCTGCCTTCCGCCATCCGTGGCATCGAGAAAACCCTGTGTTCATGCGGTCAAACGATGCTCTATTGTACATCATCTGTAGTGGCCATCCGGGAAATCCGGGTTAACGACCGGACAATGGCGTGAGCGGGGCGCTGTTGGCCGGTCGTTGAATAGGTCCTGAAGGGGCGGTATCATGAATTGTCGGTAACGCCGCTAGGCAACGGCGGTGTGGCTGTCCGCTCAGTCGTTCTGGGGCGCTTGTTGGGATCGCCTTGGGTGTGTCGATTCGGATCGCAGCCATGAGCGACGCACTGGTTGAGCACGGCTTCTTCCCGAGTGAGGACGATCCTGGTGCCGTGCCGGTGTGCGGCGGCTGCCTGAAGCCTATCTCGCCGATGCAGCACTACTGCGGCGAGTGCGGGCATTGCGTCGGGCGGTTCACGCCGTATATCCCGTTTGTGAACATCCCGTTCAATTACAGCATCTTTGCGGTCATGTGGCGGCAGATGTGGTTCCAGTGGCAACCGGGGTTGGCGTGGAAGCTGTTTTATCTGTGGCTCATCTTTGAATTCGCGGGCGTCATGCTGCTGGTCGGGCTGCCGCTGCTGGGGTGGTCGAAGCTGCGCGCCGCGGGGGGCAATCGCCCAAGCGCCTGATACAACCCCCGATCAGGTGTTTGCCGCCGACAAAACATCCTGCATGGAGTAGAGGCCCGGGGGCTTGCCGACGATCCATTCGGCCGCTCGCAGCGCGCCCTGAACGAAGGTGTCTCGTGTATGTGCGGTGTGGCGAAGCAAGACGGTTTCGCCGAGCGTCGAGAAGAACACCTCGTGCTGTCCGACCACGTCGCCCATACGCAAGGCATGCACGCCGATTTGGCCGGCGGGTCGTTGCCCGGTCTGGCCCTTGCGGCCGAACACGGTGTCGCGGTCGGGCTTTCGATCCGTCGCCCGGCAAAGGGCGTCGAGCAGGGCCATGGCCGTGCCCGAAGGCGCGTCGGCCTTGAAGCGGTGGTGGGCCTCGACGATCTCGGCGTCGTAGTCGGGGCCGAGCGCCCGGGCGACCTGCCCGATGAGTCTCAAGAGGAGATTGACGCCGACGCTCATGTTCGGGGCCTTGAGCAGCGGGATGTGCTTGGCGGCTTCGTCAATGGCGGTGAGTTGATCGGGCGTGTGCCCGGTCGTGCCCATGACGATAGCGGCGGCGTCATTGCGGGCGAGCGACAGAACCACCTCCGTGGCCGAAGCCAGGGAGAAATCGACCAGCACGTCGAACGGCACGTTGCAGTCGTGGGCGAGGGTCGGTTCGCCGCCGGCCACGGATCGGCCAAGCTGGGGATGACCTGGTGCTTCGAGGGCGGCGACGACCTGCAAGTTTTTGCGATCACGGGCCAACTCGATGATGCGTCGGCCCATCCTTCCGGCAGCTCCTGTAACGGCAAGGCGAATCATGTGCAGTTCCTCCGCGAGCGGTTATGTGCGCCGGTGGCGATTCAATACTCTTTCATCGTGGCCGTGTCATCTCCTTGACCGGTCGACACGTCGCCTTCGGCTAAGGCAAGCAACCGGTCGGTGACCGGCTCGCCGAGTGCTCGGCAGATGGCCGCCAGATCGTCGGGCACCTGGATGGGCGGGTTGGCGTACCTGCCGCTGGTGGGTTGGGGCGGCGGGGGCGTGACGGCCTTGGTGTCGATGCCGGTGTGATACTTCACCGTTGCGTCGGGATCTTTCAACTCGTGGCCGGTGAGGATGCACACGACTGTTTCGTCGGGCGAGATGATTTGCTCGTCGAGCAGCAGGTGCAGGCCGGCCACGCTGGCCCCACTGGCCGGCTCGCAGCCGAAGCCGAAACGGCCGACCATGGCCTTGTGTTCCAGGATCTGCTCATCGGGCACCTGGCGGACCAGACCGTTGGTAATCTCCAACGCCCGCAGCGCCTTGGGCAGGTTTACCGGCCGACTGATCTCGATCGCCGAGGCGACGGTATGGGGTTTGTAGCCTGAGGTGTCCATCTTCTTGTACAGCGCATTGATCTTACCACAGTCGTAACGTCCCGCGTTCCAGCGGACGTTCTGCTTCTCGACCAGGTCGTACAGGGTGTTGGCGCCGGTGGCGTTGATGATGGCCAGGCGTGGGATGCGGTCGATCAGTCCCAACTCGTGCAGTTCAGCGAAGGCCTTGCCGAAGGCGCTGCTGTTGCCCAGGTTGCCGCCGGGCACGATGATCCAATCGGGCACGTGCCAACCGCAGGCCTCGAGGATGCGGTACATGATGGCTTTCTGCCCTTCGAGGCGGAAGGGGTTGACCGAGTTCATCAGGTAGATGCCGAGGCTGTCTGCCACCTGCCGGACGCGCCGCAGGCAGGCATCGAAGTCGCCTTGTATCTGCAAGGTGAGGGCACCGTAGTCGAGGGCCTGGGAGAGCTTGCCGAAGGCGATCTTGCCGCTGCCGACGAAGACGATGCCCTGAATGGGTTTGCCATCGACGCCGACCGACAGAGACGCGAACATGGCCACGGCTGCACTGGTGTTACCGGTCGAGGCGCAGGCGACGCGTCGCCGACCGAGTGCACAAGCGACGCTGAAGGCCGCGGTCATACCGTTATCCTTGAAGCTGCCGGAGGGGTTCAGCCCTTCGTACTGGAGGCGGAGCATGCCGGGCTTCATCCCCAACTCGCGGGCGAGCAGGTCGGCTCGCTGAAGGTTGGTGCGTCCCTCACCGATGGTGACGATATGCTCGGGCTCGGCGAAAGGCAGCAGCTCGCGGAAGCGCCACACACCCGAGAAGTCGAGCGAGCCTTCGCCGGCCAGCCCGCGCGTCCCCCAACGCGTCTCGAAGAAGGTCAGATCGCGGGGGACCTCCACCCGGTCCCAGTCGTAGAGAACATCGAGCAGCCCGCCGCACTTGTCGCAGTTAAACAACACTTGGCCGATGTCGAATGTGGCTGCGCAGTCTGGATTGATGCATTGTTGACGGGCCCAACGTTTCATGTCCGTGTCCTCGCCGACTGCCTTCTCGTTGTCCGTTCACTCATTCGGCGGCAAGCGCCTGGGTGCGACTACAGTCGGCTGCCGCGTTCGATTTCGCGCTCCTCGCGGCGCTGCCGCTCGCTGGCCTGCTGGAGTATCTTCTTCTCGGTCCGGGTGAGGCTGTGCATGCCTTCCGTATGGACCTTCGCCAGGATGCGATCGACCTCCTCTCGCTCCAGCTCAAGCAGCCGCCTCTTGCGCTTCCACGCGCTCTGCCGGATTCGTTCCTGCGTGCGGGTGATCCATCTGGAGCCTCGACGAAGGTAGCGAATCCAGACCACCGCCGCAGCCATCCCGCCCAAGTGGCACGCGTCGCTGAGGCGCTGACCCGAGGCGGGGTCGAGCGAGCTGAGCAAGTAGATCAGTCCGAAGATGACCGCCACGATCCGGATCGGGATGATCCCGAAGATCATGATACGCGGGAACAGGACGGCACAGCCGGCCAGCAGACCCAGCACCGCGCCGGAGGCACCCACCATGCCGTAGTCCTGCGCCCTCGTGGTCAGCACCAGCACGGTGTAGAACAGGCTGCCTACAGCGCCGCAACTCAAGTAGAAAGCAAGGAATCTTCGGGTTCCGAACGTTCGTTCGAGTTCGGGCCCGAAAAAATACAGCCCGACCATGTTCCAGATGATGTGACGGGCGTTGCCGTGTACGAACTGGTACGTCAGCCACCGCCACACTTGCAGGCCCGCCGTGGCTTCGTATACCTGAAATCTGAACTCGCGGGGTATAAACGTTGAGCCGCCGTTACGGAGGATCAGGTCCAGCAAGAACACGCCGAAATTGATGATCAGCAGATTGCGGACCCACTTGGTCAGCGGCGGCCAGACCCAATGGGTCGTGGGGCGTGGCCCGCCGGGTGGGTCATAGCCGGAATATGATCGATCTTGCCAACCCATGGTCCGGATCAAATTCCGTCGCTGGAACGGCAGTGCAAGCCTGAGGCGCTCTGATTATAAACAGGGTCCGGCAGGGGGACAACGGTGCGAGGCCTGCCGTGAGCGGTGTGCACGATGCCATTCCACGCAGGCCCACACGAAAAACAGCCGCAGGGCGGTGGTGTGGTGTTGGATCGGGCGCGAGCATATGGCGCGGACTCTGTGGGTTTTCAGCGGCGCGATACGCCGAGCGGGCCACCTTGAAACCCCTTGGCAGCAGTTCTATAGTGAAGGCGATGCAGCCAGGGCCGATTCACGCCGAGGGACGCTAGCGTCTGATGAACCGTATCATTCTTCTTGGCTCGACCGGTTCGATTGGAACCAGTGCGGTGCAGGTCATCCGCGAACTGGGTGCCGACTACCGCGTGGTGGGGCTGTCGGCCGGCTCGTCGTGGTCGTTGCTGGCCGAGCAGGCGGAGGTTTTGGCGCCTGAGGCGGTGGCGCTGGCTGACGAATCGAGCGAGCGCCGGCTGACCGACCGGATCGGGCGGCGGTGTCGTGTGCTGGTCGGACCGACGGCGGCGGCGGATCTGGTGGAGCAACTCGACTGTGACGTGGTGCTGGCGGCGATTGTGGGGGCTGCTGGTCTGCCGGCCACGCTGGCAGCGGTGGAGAGGGGGCGGCGTGTGGCCCTGGCCAACAAGGAAGCGTTGGTGGTGGCCGGCTCGCTACTGGTTCCGCTGGCGCGGCTCAGTGGGGCCCGGCTGGTGCCGGTGGACAGCGAACACTCGGCCATCTTCCAGGCCTTGCAGGCGGGGCGCCCCGAGGAGGTGCGGCGAATCTACCTGACCGCGTCGGGCGGGCCGTTTTACACATGGTCGGCGGAACAGATCGCGGCCGCCACGCTGGAACAGGCGCTCGAACATCCCACCTGGGATATGGGTCCGAAGATCACGATCGACTCGGCCACGATGATGAACAAGGCGCTGGAGATCGTGGAGGCGTGCTGGCTGTTCGGCGTACCAGCCCACAAGATCGAGGTGGTTATTCACCCGGAATCGATCGTGCATTCAATGGTCGAGTTTTGTGACGGCTCGGTGATCGCACAAATGGGCACGCCGGACATGCGGACACCCATACAATATGCACTGACGTATCCACAGCGCCGCCCGTGCTGTAGCCGACGTCTCGAGATCGGCGGGATCGGCACGATGCGGTTTGAGCAGCCCGATCATGAGCGCTTCGGCGCGTTGCGTCTGGGGTACGAGGTGGCGCGCAAGCGAGGGACGGCCGGTGCGGTGCTGAACGCGGCCAACGAAGCGGCGGTGGAGCTGTTTCGAGCCGGACGCATCCGTTTCGGAGACATTACCGCCCTGACGGCGTCGGCCTTGTCGGCCCACGAGGTGGTGCCCAACCCATCGCTGGAGCAGTTGTTGTCAGCCGACGGGTGGGCCCGTCGGCACGTTGCGCAGCTTTGTGTGGGCCGGGCCGATCCGGTACAATCCCGCCGCGACGTTTCCTGATTGTGTTGATGCTGTCGCTTGTGACGCGGAGGTTTCATGCTAGCCGAATCGCTCACCCTTTCCGCACCGAACGCCGACGGCGTGCTGTCGGCGCTGCTGGCCATCGTGGGCGCTATCCTGCCCATCGTGAAGGTCCTGGTCGGCTTTTCCATCGTAATTCTGTTCCACGAACTGGGCCATTTCTCGATGGCCAAGCTTTGCGGCGTTCGCGTGGACAAGCTGGCGATCGGCTTCGGCAAGGAGGTGGTGGGTTTCACGCGGGGCGAGACGCGCTATGCGCTGAACGTTTTGCCTTTGGGCGGGTACGTGAAGATGCTGGGGCAGGAGGACTTCTCGCTCGACAAGGAGAAGGAGTGGACGGCCGCGTCCGATCCCCGATCGTTCACCGCGCAGTCGGTGGGCAGACGCGCCCTGATCGTCAGCGCCGGGGTGATCATGAACCTGGTGTTTGCGGCTTTGGCGTTCATGGTCGTCTTCATGGTGGGGATGGAATCGCTGCCGGCCAAGGTCGGCTATGTCGTGCCCGACTCGCCGGCCGAGCGCTACGGGCTGCAAACGGGGGACGTCATCACGCGGATCAACGGCCGATGGATGGACGACTTCAATGACGTGATGATGGCCATCGCCCTGGCGGACCGTGACGAGACGTTGCAGTTCGATGTCCAGCGGTCGGGCAAGGACGCCTCGCTGCAAGTGCCTCCGGAGTACAACGAGCAGCGAAAAGTGCTTCAGGTGGGGATCGGGCCGGGTCTGACGCGGCGCGTGGCGTTTTCGGCGCTTCAAGATCAGGCTCATCCGGTGGTGGACCGGCTTCGGGCCGGTGACACCATCGTGGCGATCGACGGCCACAAGATCGACAGTTTCTACGATTACTTTCTGCTCTTACAGCGGGCGCAAGGACGCGAAATCGAAGTGTCGGCCGAACGACCGGTCGATCCCAACGTCGCTGACTCCCCGACCAAGCCGGTCACGTGTCGCGCGCGGGCGAACCTGAGCTTCGTCCAGCAGGTACGAGGCGACGAAACCAGCGCCACGCTGCTGGGGTTGCTGCCTCGTTGTGTGGTGACGCAGGTCCAGGAGAACAGCCCTGCCGAAGAGGCGCTTGTCGTGAGCGCGGGTGATCCAGTCACCGAAGAGGCCCGGGATCGCGGCTTCGAGGTGGGCGACGTGATCGTCCGTTGGGCCGACCTCGACACCCCGACTGTCCACGAGGTTCGCCGCAGCATCGACGAGAACGACGGGCAGGATTTGAACGTGACGATTCAGCGGCGGGGCAAGCGCATGGAGCTGGTGGTTCGCCCGCATCGCCCCGTGAGCATCTTCGGCCGCGGCGAGCCGATGGTGGGGCTGAACTTCGAGGGACAGGACGCCGACGAACTGATCGTTGCCGATACGCGCGAGGGCTGGCCGGTCCACGACGACCTGCGGATTCCACGCGGTGCGAGGATCGTGTCGGTCGATGCCGAGCCCGTGGCAACCTGGCACGATCTGGTCGCTCTGTTACGGGAGCGTGCGGGTACAACCGTCACGCTCGCATGGGAGTACGGCGGCGTTCGATCGGAAGCGGCGCTGCCGGTGCCGTGGTCGCTGTCGGCTGCGCTCGACCTGCCGGGCACGGCCCACCTCCTGAGCATCAACGGCAAGAGCCAGATCTACGTGCAGAGCGAGGGCAGACGCAAGCTGCTGGTGCTGCCGTACTGGCTCACCGTGCAGGAGCTATGCCGCGAGGCGCTGGGTGATGCACCACAGGCAGAGGTCACGGTCGAGTGGGCCGATCGGCTCAGCGGTGAGCGTCAGAGCGGAACGGCCACCGTCACCCCCGAGCGGCTCGATCCGTGGCTCATGCGGGTTCGTTACTCGGTCGAGGACATCAGGCCCGAGCCGGACACGATCATGCTCCAGGCGAGCAACCCCGTCCGGGCCCTCTGGATCGGCATGAAGAAGACCGGGTACTTCGTCTATTCGACCTACCTGACGATCGAGCGGATCATCATCAGTCGCACGGTGGGGATCGAGCGGATCTCCGGGCCGGTGGGCATCGTGAAGATGGGCAAGGACATCGCGGGCGTCGGCGTAACGAAGCTGCTGTACTTTCTGGCATTCATCTCCGTGAGTCTGGCGGTAATCAACTTTTTGCCATTGCCGATCGTGGATGGCGGGATTATGGTGTTCCTGATCATCGAGAAGATCAAAGGCAAGCCGGTCAGCCTCAGACTTCAGGTCATCACGCAGCTCGTGGGGTTGGCGCTGATCATCGTGGCCTTCGTCTTCATCACGATACAAGACATCATTAAGTGGAACGGCTGACCCCGCGCTACGCTACATCGTATGCTGACCGGCCCACCAGAGGTGCCACGCGTCGATCGCCTGGCGGCGCCGTTCGGGCGGATCGCGTGAGTCGAATCCAAAGCTCTCACCGGTGACGGCCCTTAAGGCCTGGGCGGCATGGTCGGCGACGGTCGCGCCGAAATCGATGGTCGCCGGCAGCGAAGTGGGCAGATTCGCCTCAGCCAGTTTGTCGGGACGGCTCTCAACGAACCGCTGCACCTGCCGCTGTAATGCCGGCAGAACCGTGACGGTCCGATCGTCCTCAAGGAGCGCCAGCAGTCGCGGCACGGCTTGCGTACTGCCCATCACGTGGACGCACTCAATCGCTTGCACGAGCACGGCCACGGACTCGTCGTCGGCGAGTTTGGCCGTCACAAGGCTGGCGGCCTCGCGCGAACCGACACGCTGCAATGCGACCAGCGCTGCGCAGACGGTCAGCTCGTCACGATCGTTCAGCATCGATGCGAGCACCGGCAAGGCCCGCTCGCCCTGCCAGCGGGCCAGACCCAGCGCAGCGGTGTAGCGGACATCCTCATCGCGGTCGCGCATGGCCTTAAGCAGGTACGGCTGGGCCTGTCGGCAGCGGGCCTGGCTGAGGATGTCGACGGCCAGCAGCCGCAACGCCTGGTCCGGGTGATCCAGAAGCGTTCCGACGGGATTGACGGCTCGATCGGCGTAGGTGGCCAGGGCGCCGGCGTAGGATAACCGCTCCACCGGCTCGGTGGCCCGTTGCAGCTTCCACGTCCACCACCGTACACGTATCGGTGTGCGGAAGGCCAACAGCCCTGCCCACGCCGCCACCAGTACCAGCACGGCGACAACCGTACCGGAATTGGCGCGGAGCACCCGGACGAAGCGTTGAGTGCCGGATGGGTGTGGATCGCTCATGGCTTGGCTACACGTCCTTTGGCTGGGTCCAACTTGTCGGGAATGCGGAACGACAGCGGCCGGGCATCATCCGAGCGGCGAGCGACGACCCCACCCAGTTTGTCCGTGAAAACCCAAGTGGTCGCATCCAACTGACCGCGCGGCATCCGCTGACGGTAGAGTACGCGTTCGGCATGTGGCTGCCTCGCCCAGCCGCCGTACCAGAAGGCAAAATACCACAGCTCGACACGCCAGATGACTTCATCGGGCTTGCTCTGGTGGAAGCGTCGGGTGCGCAGCTTCTCGACGAGCACGGCGGCCCGTTCGCCCACGCCGTTCAGCAGCAGGATTCGCACCTCGTCGGCAAAACGCTGCGGTCCGGCCACGAGGCGTTCGATCGCGTCTCGGTCGGAATCGCCGAACGCACGGGATGCCGGCTTCGTCGCCGGACGGCTGGCGGTGGTGCTCGAGTTGGCGGGCTCGACGGACATGTCGGCGCCTTCAATGCGGCCCAGCGTGGTCTTTAGTACGAGGTCGTAGCGCCGACCCACGATCAGCCCGGCAATCCGGAAGGCCCCGTGGCGGCGGTCGATTTGGCCGGTGACGGTCTGCTTGCTTTCGCGGTCCACGGCGGCGATCGACTGGAGCACGTCGGGCGGCTCGATCGTGCCGATGATCACGCCGTCGCGGGTCAGGTCGGCCGACGGCAAGGCGCGGGCCTGGACCAACACCAGCAAGCCCACCAGCGAGATTGTCCGGGTGATAGTCACCGCCCCGCATTATAATCGAAGCTCAGTCGACGGACGTGACTCTTTACGACGGGGGTTTGGTGCTCGGGCTATGAGTCGATCGCAGGGCAAACACCGATCCGTGACGCCGGCGCGGGTGGTCGATCGGGCGGTCAGGCAGGCGCTGCCGTGTCTTGCAGAAGGGCTTCTGGCCGGTGCGCTCGCCCAACGCAATTGGACGATCCCGCTTCAACCGCAACGGCTGGGGTGCTTGCATCGGGCGGCAGCACTGTTGCTGTACCGTGTCGTCCTGCTCTTGCAGGTCAACGCGGGCGGGCTGAGCGACGGCGGCGAATCGCCGCGGCCTGCCCGTAAGGACGTAAACCTGGGCAGGCAACTTGATCGGGCTCTGCGTGACCTTGCCGATGCGTCGGAGCGCCGCGTCTACGTGGGTCCACTGCTGGCGGGACGACTGCGGCAAGCAGGACGCCGTGCGGATCCGGTGTGGCTCGATGCCGTGCGATTCCTGCGCCGCCACCGGGTCTCCGACGCTGTGCTGGCCGAAGTGCTCGATCTGCTACGTGAAACCACCGATCAGAGCAAACCTGCCGATCTCGCACCGAGCGATCCGCAACGGCTCGGCTGGCTGCACGAACGGGTGATAGCTGTCTGCCTGCACCCGGTGACGGAGGACGCTGCGAGACGTCGTACAGGTGAGCCCACCGTGCCGGTTCGGCTGACCGTGCGAGGCTCACGAACGGGGCGAAAAGCCACGGGGAGCTTCTACACACCCGATGCAATCGTGCAACAAGTTGTAGCCAAAGCGGTCCAGCCGGCGCTGCGCGAGCATCTTGAGGCCGTAGCTAACGGCATAGGGAAGAACGCAAAGCCAACGAAGGCAACCGCGCGGCGCTTGCTGGCCGACGCGCTTGACTTTGCGGTGCTGGACCCAGCCATGGGCTGCGGGCAGTTTCTCGCGGCCACAGTCGAAGCCATCGCCGAAACGGTACGCGAGTGGCTCATCGAGCGTGGTGTGGGCGACGCTTTGGGTTGGCTGGATACGACGTCTGGTCGTGGGTGGCTGCGGAGGATGGTGCTGGCCCGTTGCGTGTTCGGTGTCGATTCAGATCCTGTCGGCGTCGAGCTGGCCAGGACGTGCCTGTCTCTACAGGTGGGCGCGGCAGCCCCGACGCTTGATGACCACTTCAAGTGGGGTGACTCCGTTGTGGGGCGCGGCCCAGACGACACGGAGGCCACACCGTCGCAGCCGGAATTGGGGCTTTCCGGCGCGCCGCCGCTGGACTGGCCGGCGGCATTCGACGCTGTGTTTCGGCGGGATGGGCGTCGGGGGTTCGATGTGGTGGTCGGCAACCCGCCCTGGATATCGTTTTCGGGGCGGCAACGTCAGGCGGCGCCGACGGCGCTGGTGGACTACTGGTTGGGGCATTACCAGGGGTTTTCCGGCTGGCGGTCGACGCACGGGCTCTTCCTGGAGCGAGCCGTAACGCTCGTCGGGCCAAGTGCTTATGTAGGTCTGGTGCTTCCGCTGCAGGTGTCCGACCTCAGCGGATACGGACGCCTTCGTCGGGCAGTCGAGCAACGTGCGTCGCTGGTTGAGCCTGTGACGGAGGTCGGCGAGGACGGCTTCAGCGGGGTGACCGGGCCGGCAGGGGTCTACGTGCTGGTTCGACGCGAGGACACGCGAGCAGGCAGCAAGTCGCCTGCCCCGCCTTGGCCGCGCCGTGGTGGCCCGCGGCGCGTGCGCGTCGCGCCATCGTTACCGCAGGGAGTTGTGCGGAAGGTGACGCGATTCGAGCCGCTGGCCCCCAAGACTTTCGGCGACCCGGGCGTGCACACGGGCAACAGCGCTCGACTGTTGATCTCCGATCGACCTATGGACGGACAATGGGCGCCTATCCGGCTGGGGCGCGACGTGTCGCGTTATCGACTCGGGCCGGCCAAGATGTGGCTGCGACTCGACTTGCAGTCGGTCGACGGGCGGTATTGGCGGATCGCTGCGCCCACGACGTACAGCCGGGCGCGACTGCTGCTGCGGCAGACGGCCAATCGCCCAATCGCCGCTGCGCACCGCGAGCCGACCTACTTCCGCAACAGCGCGCTGGCGTTTTATGGTGTAGACGATTGGGACGACGACTACGTCCTGGCGCTGCTGAACTCGAAGCTGATCGCGTGTTTGCATCGGTTGGCGTTTGGCGACGCTGCACAGCGATCGTTCCCGCAAGTGAAAGTGTCGCATTTGCAGAGCCTCAGGCTGCCGCCGTACGTCGCGTATCGCCTGCCGAAGGATCAGAACCCACTCCTGCGCCGGATGATACGATCTTTGCAGTCCGGACCGGCTGGTGACGACGCGAACGACTTGGCTGCGCGGTGCGGGCTGGCGAAGGCGCCGACGGTCGTCGTCCAGCGTCCATTGGCACATGCAGCCAGGATGATGACCGCCCTGGCAGCAACGCACGAGACTGTACAGAAGTCCGGTGACACGACCGGGGTGCGCGAGACCGCAGCGTTCATGGTGCGGCTGGACGGTTTGATCGACCGGCTCGTATATCGCCTGTACGATCTTGGGCCTGGGGAGATTACGGCGGTCGAGAGGCTCGCGGCGGAGGCGGTCGGGATATGATCGTAGTCGGGATCGACGAAGCCGGTTACGGGCCGCTACTGGGGCCTCTGGTGGTCAGCGCGGTTGGCCTCGAGCTGCCGGACCGCCTGGCCGACGAGAGTCTGTGGGATATGCTTCGGGCCAGCGTAAGTGCCCGCGTTGGAGTCACTCAGACCCGCCTGATGATCGCCGACAGCAAGAAACTGTACCGTAGCGGGCAGGGGTTGGATCGACTGGAGACGGCATCGCTGGCGTGGCTGGCGACGTGCGGTCAGAAGGTATCGGGCCTGACAGAGCTGTTGCGCTATGTATGTCCTCAGGCCGTCGAGGCGATGGCGGAGTACCCATGGTACTGGCAAACCGACGTTGAATTGCCGACGGCCGTCTCTTTGGGGCAGGTGGAGACGCACGCCAACGCGCTGCGCCGCGACCTGGCAGGCCATCGCATCCGCCCGTTGGCTGCGTGGGTGGAAGTGTTGCCGGCCGGCCACTACAACCGCATGGTGGACAGAACGCGGAACAAATCGACGTTGCTGTTTGGCTTGGCCACCCGGCTGATGCAGCGTGCGACGCAGGAGGTGGGCGACTCGGCGGAGGTTCGTATTGTGGCCGACAGGCAGGGCGGGCGCAGCCGATACGCCAGGCCTCTGATGCTGGCGTTCGCCGGCCGGAGCCTGGCGATTGAGGACGAATCGCCCGAGCGCAGCGCCTATCGGCTGACCCAAGGGCGGAGCTGCTGGCGCGTTGCATTTCTTAAAGGCGGCGAGCAGCAACATCTGCCGATCGCCCTGGCCAGCATCGTGAGCAAGTACATTCGCGAGTTGTTTATGGGTCTGCTGAATCGGTACTGGCAGGCGAAACAGCCGGGCCTGTCACCGACGGAGGGATATTACACCGACGGTAAGCGCTTCCTACGAGACCTCGACGGGACGTTGCGGGCGGCGAGAGTGGACCGCCGCCTGCTGGTGCGTAGCCGTTGAATGACACGGACGATGGAACCGCAGGCGAGGGCGCGCATCAAAAGGAAGGAATCCTAAGACGGCGCCGCGCGGATCGGGCATCCGGTCGGCCGGCGCCGATAACTGCCTGGAAGGAGCTATGCCATGCGATGGGGATGGATGTTGGCGATGTGTCTTGCGTGTCTGTGTCGGCCGGCGAGCGGAGCGAAGCTGCCGACGAAACGGGTCATGCTGTTCAGCAGCGGGGTGGGCTACTTCGAGCGGTCGGGCGCGGTCAGCGGGGCCGATTCGGTGGAGCTGCGGTTTCGCACCGAGCAGATCAACGACATCCTCAAAAGCCTTCTGCTGGAGGATCTGGGCGGGGGCAAGGTGGGCGTGGTGACCTACCCGGCCCAGGAGCCGCTGGACCGCACGCTCAAGTCGTTTGCCGTCGATGTAACCGCCGCCAAGACGCTGGGCGACCTGCTGCGCCAGTTGCGCGGCACCGAAGTCGAGGTGCTTGCAGCCGGTGAGAGCTTTGCAGGCCGGATCGTGAGCGTCGAAGGTCAGAAGCGGCACACCGGCGACTCACCCGGGATGACGGTTGAGATCGACGTCTTGACGGTGCTGACCGACAAGGGGCTGCGCAGTGCGGCTTTGCCCGAGGTGCGCAGCCTGCGCGTGCTGGACGAGCGGATCGACGGCGAGCTTCGCAAGGCGCTAGCCGCGCTGGCCGGCAGCCGCGACACGCGGACCCGGACGGTGGTGCTGAACTTCGCCGGCGAGGGCGAGCGGCAAGTCCGGGCGGGGTACGTCATCGAGACGCCGGTGTGGAAGACGAGCTATCGGCTGGCGATGGGCGCCGAGGGCGAGGCCCTGCTACAGGGCTGGGCTATTGTCGAGAACATGACCGAGGAAGACTGGAGCGGCGTCGAGCTTTCGCTGGTATCGGGGCGGCCGATCTCGTTCGTGCAGGATTTGTATCAGCCGCTGTATGCCCCCCGGCCGGAGGTGAAGCCGGAGCTGTACGCCAGCCTGCGCCCGCAAGAATACGGGCAAGCGTTAGAGGAGTTGGAGGGTCGCGCGCGTGCGCCGATGGCGGCTGCTCCCCCAGCGGGCACATCTATGGCGTTCAGGAAGGGCATCCGTGGCAGGATGGCGGGAGATGCCGTGGGGGAGGTGAGCCTCGGCTTTGTGGCAAGGGAGGAATACGCGGGAGTCGGCGTTGAGCAAGTCGCCACGGCGCGCGAGACGGGCGAGCTGTTCGCCTACAACGTGGGTGTGCCCGTGAGCATCGAGCGGCATCGGTCGGCCATGCTGCCGATCGTCAGCCAGCAGGTCGAAGTCGAGAAGCTGAGCGTCTACAACCCGTCGGTACACGCCAAGCATCCGCTCAACGGCCTCATGCTGACCAACAATACGGGTCTGAACCTGATGCAGGGACCGGTCACCGTGCTGGACGGCGGGGCCTACGCAGGCGATGCGAGGCTGGGCGACGTGTCTCCGGGGCAGAAGCGACTGATCTCCTACGCGCTGGATTTGGAGTGCCTGGCCGAAGTGCAGCGGCCCGACCGGCCTGAAGAGGTGGTCGGCGTGCGAATCGCCAAGGGCACGCTGATCGTGCGGCGCAAGTACGTGGACGAGCGCGTCTACCAGATCAAGAACAGCGACGCCAAACCGCGCGTCGTGGTGGTCGAGCAGCCGTTCGACTCAAACTGGAAGCTCGTGGAGCCCGAGGAGCCGTTTGAGCGGACACCCGAGCAATACCGTTTTCGGCTGGAGGTCAAGGCCGATTCGACCGCCAATCTGCCCGTCCGGCTGGAGCGCTACGGGCAGGAGCACATCGTGCTGGCCGACGTGGCGCTCGATCGCATCGAGCTGTACATCCGCAGCAAGCAGGCCAGCCAGCAGCTCAAGGAAGCGCTTCAGACGGTGGTAAACATACGGCAGCAGATCACGCAGACCCAACATCAGGCAGCCGATCTCGAACGGCAGCTTGCCCAGCTCGACAAGGACCAGGACCGTCTGCGGCAAAACCTGCGGGCTGTCCCGTCCAACTCGGAGTTGTCGGGACGTTACTACCAGAAGATGAACGAGCAGGAAGATCAGATCGAGAAATTCCAGAAGGACCTGACGGCTGCACGCGAGCAACTGCGCAAGCAGGAAAACGGCCTGGCGGTGTATCTGCTGTCGCTCGACATCGGGTAGTCGCCGCGTTGCATGTACTGAATGGCGGCAAAACGCGAGGCAGAAAAAACGGGGAGTCATGGAACATTGGGTCGACGCACTGCTGGCCCGCAAGCAGCCCGATAGCGCGGGCGGGCTGGCCGCGGCCCGATCGACCGCCTGCGCCGAGGCGGCTGCCGAATCGGCCCGGACGGGTCAGGTGGTGCCTCTTGACGCATCATCCTAGCAGGCACGTAGTGGCCGGTTCGCAGAGCAGCGGGTGCACATTGGCGATGCGGCTGAATGATGTTGATTCGTGCTCGTTCGCAAGACTGATAATCGAGTCGAATAGAACGGCAGGGGGTGGGTCTTCAGGTTGAAGAACACTTCTGAGGATTTTCTTGCCGCCCCGATTTGACCAGGGGACATCTGTATCTTAGGTTTCGAGTGCTGCCCAGGCGCGCCAGCGCATGCCACGGCGAGCAGGTTTGGGCCGCCGGCTTCCAGAGAATAGGGGATGCGGGACACAGGGGGTGCGACATCGGCGGTGCGCTACGACCGACACTGCGTGCAACCGTGAGTCAGCGCCTTTGCAGTTTGGTGCTGTCCGGAGGGAGAGTTTGCCCCGGTGCCACAAGCCCGGGCGGAGGTAGCCTTTCGGAGGGGAAAGGCTACCTCTTTTTTTTGCTGCGCGGGGCAGGCAACTCGCGCCGGCGAGGGCACGGCCTCGCGCCGAATTCGGTATATCACTTGCCGACGGGACGACTGGCCTCGCCAGACGCAGCCACCGGGTCGATCACCAACTCCTTGATCTGTTTGAACTTCTGAATGGTGAGCCAGCCGCGGAGCAGTAGTCCCACCTCGCTGAGGGATTTGCCCTTGTCGGCGTAGGGATTGCCGGCGGCATGATAGTCGGCGCCTTTGGCTGTGGGGTGGACGCCGTCCTGGCTGATGAGCGTGCCGTCCCAGGCGTTGCCTGGACGGCGGCGGATGATCTCGGCGCAGAAGTCGACCAGGGGCAGCTTCTTTTTGCGGGCCAGTTGGCGGATGGCCTGGTTATATCCTTGTACGATCTCCATGCTGCCTCGCAGCGGCGAGATGGTCGACAGGACGACCATGGTGTTGCTGGCCATGATCTTGTCGATGATGGTGGTCAGGTCGGCGATCATGTCCTGGGTCGGTCGTTTCTGGTGGGCGTCGTTGCTGCCGAGCATGATCAGGCACATCTCGGCGTCGCGGTACTGCACGCCGTCGGGGTTGGTGAAGCCGGCGGTGAACATCTCGTCGATGCTGGGGTTTTGGTGGTTGGCGTGATGCTTGAGCCATTGGGCGGTGGTGATGCCACCCACGGCTGTGAAGCTGCGCCCGCCGACCGGATGGTCGTAAGCAGCCAGGTAGAAGCCGCTCTTGACGTCGTTGGCCCGGTCGCCCCAAAGCGACGCCTTGACGTAGCGGCAGATGGCCTCGTCCTCGGGCGTCTTGCCGGCGCCGTGGCGAGCCCATTGGCCGTAGCCATTGGCGTAGGTGATCGAGTCACCCAGGTGCAGGGCGAAGCCGGGCGTGCCGGCGAACTTGCTGCGGACCTTGCGCAGGTTCGCCACCCAGCCGTCGGGCCCGTTCTGCCAGGCGTCGTCGTAGCTGTTGGCCTTGGCGACGTCGGCGTCGACGTCCTGGGCCGGGGCCGACGTAGTCGCCACCGCCAGTCCGACCATCGCAGCCGTAACGAGAGCAAGTCGTAGCCAGGTCATCGATTCACCTCCTGCGCACAGCATGACACCCGAGGCTTCGCGCCAGCCAACGGTTTCACGCACCTGCGCGCTGGACAGCGCGCCTCGCGGTTGGCCGCACACGCCGGGAAAGCTTATCGCAGAAGCGTCGGGCCGAATCAAGCCGGCGGGTGTGCCTGGTGGTTCGTGAAGCGGTTGGTCCTGGGTCCACGCCGGGCGGCTGGTAGATCAAGCCCGCTCGGTGCGTACGTACCTGCCACGCGGGCTGCCCCGCCCGGGTTGCTCTGTGCAACTTGCTTTGTGGCTTTGATTTGCGCGGGTGGCCGCAGCTTGAAGGGCCTTTGGGCCGATGGTATCGTTAGTTGCCCGAGGTCGGGTGTTCGTCGCGCCGGTAGCTCAGGTGGACAGAGCACCGGATTTCTAATCCGGAAGTCGCAGGTTCGAGTCCTGCCCGGCGCGTTGTTCATTTCCCATGCGGGACACCTGCGTTTCTCATTTGTCGGGTCGCGCTGGTTGCTCGGGCGAGCCCTACGGCAGGAAGCTTTTCGTCGTTCGGCCGCAGCCAACGGGCGTCGCACAGTCGGAATAGCAAAACTGTACCGTCCCAATCGGGTGGCTCCCTCGACTGTGCGCCATTCGGGCACTGGCGGGCAAGCCGTTCGGCTGAGCCCCTCGTCCTCTCAATTCACGTTTGCATTAACTGGTTTCCAGGACGATAATGGCGGCTCGGGCTGCGCACTGCTGAGGTCATTAAAGGAGCGTGGTACAGTGCCTGTGCCCTTGATGATCGGCCTGCTGTTAGGCTGCCTGGTTCTGAGCTGGCTGTTGGTGGTCGCCGTTGTTTGGATCCTTGGTCGCATCCTGGCGACGCCTCGGCTCGTGCTCACCGGTGTGGTAGCCGGGCTTGTCGTGGGCAGCCTGGCGCTTGCCGTGGTGCTCGCCGTTTCCTTTTGGACAACGCGAGACACATACGTGCACGGGGGCGGGATGGGCCGGCCCGAGATCATGTATCCGCTGGTTGCCTTTTCTTTTCCGACTTCTATGATCGGACTGATTGTCAAACAGGCGTTGGGGCACGAGCCGCCGTACCTTCGTTCCGCAGCCCTGATGTTCCTGGTCCATTGGACGGTGCTTGGCTGTCTCGCGGGGCTGTTTGTGTCTCGCGTGGCAGGCAGAAAAAAGTCGTCATAGCCCCGCCCGTCGTGTGGGTGCACGTGCTGCCGTCGGCGTGGGCAGTCCACACCTGGCTTCGTACAGTGCTCGGCTCGGAGAGTCTCCGCCGGCCGCAATTCGCCGGACGAGCGGCTTCTGGTCGTGACTGCAGATCTGCTGCTCGGCGCCTTGGCAAACGTTACGGCGCCTTCAGCAGTCCGGTTCTTGGCCGTGCACGGGCTCGCCCAGATTGTCCGACACCGAGTCCGCTCGACTGCGCGGGTCTGTGCATCGCCTTCGAGCTATGCACTTATCGCGAAAGCTTTCCAGCGACCCGCTCCAAATCGATCACGGCTTGATCGAGAAGCATGAGAGCGTAATTCTTGTTGTGCAGACCGTTTGCAGTCGCCACCAACTGTACGTTCCGTCGGGCCCGGTTCAGCAACCGCCTTGCCTCGTCCAGGTCTCGCTGTTGCGGCTGGCTGGCGGCGGCGGACAGTCTCGTTTCGACGGACGTCAGCAACTCGCGGGCCTCTTCCAGGCGCGCCTGCACGGCGTGCTGCCATCGGGCGAACAGTTCCTCGTAGTCCTCGCCGTGACAGCCTTGGCAGGCTTCTCGGGCGCTGGTCAACACCATTTCGCCCTTCGGATCGGCGCCGGCCTGCGTGTGGCAAGCGCGACAGTTTGCCCGTGAGCCGGTCATGGGGTTGGCGACGCCCTGGGCGCCCTCTACGAATCCCCCTTGGCCCAGCAGCAGGTCGACCACCTCGCGGTGATGCTCCGGGTGGCAATGATCGCAGTCCTGCCGTACCGGAACGAGCAGAGCCACCGCGCTTTGCGGGTCAACGAGAGGCGTGAGCTTATGGTCGATCAGCTCGTGGCAGTCACTGCAGCGGGCGTATTGCGCGGCGGCATGGACTCGATGATATTCACGGACGATGTCGGTGTTGAGTTGATCGAAGTCGGCCAGATATCGCTGCTGGTCGTGGCAGTTCTCGCAGTCACGCCGCGTGACCTGACCGACGCCGTGAATCAGATCCGTGTGGCAACTGCTGCAGGTGACGTTGTGGGCGATGATCATGGCATGGTCCATGGTGACGTCCTCCACCGCCTGATCGGACCGGCCTCCGGCGTGCTGCCCGTAGTGAACAGGCACGGGCCCGGCGGGCGGCTCGTGGCAATTCAAGCAGGTGGCGGTATTGCGATTGAATGGCTGGTTGATGAAATGACAAGTGTAGCAAACGGTCTTCGCAGCGGTGAAGTGGTGTTCGAGCGACGCGTCGAACTGGTGGCAACTCGCGCACTTCAAGCCGCCGAGCTGGTCCACGCGGACCTCCATATGGATCAATTCGGCGTACTCTAACACGTCGTCCTGCCAGGCCGACAATGCCTCATCGCCAAGCCAAGCCGTCAACCGCCGCCTGCGCTGGTCGGCATGCATGACGGTTTTGGCGGTCGCATCGATGGCGTCGAGCCGGGCCGCGCCCAGAGCTTCAAGGAGCTTCGCGCGGAGTTCGGCAAGCTGGTTCTGTTTGCCGCGGAGGTTTTCGCCGTGGGTATCGAGATGCTTGGCGTGACTGAATTTCACTGTCCCCAGTTGGTACTCCTCGGCCATATACGCCAGGTCATCATGGCACCCGCTGCGAAGGCAACTGGTATCCCGCACGTGAGCTTTCGGCCGACCGGCTCCCGACCGACCGGAAAAGTAACTGGCGGCCTGGCTGAGACCCCGGAACTTGGCCTCAAACGTATGTTGTTGCCCCGGCGCATAGTGGCAGTCGACGCAATAGGCCTCTTCCTGATCGGTGGACGAATGAACGTCGTTTTTCCAGCTCTCGTAGTACGGATCCATGATGTGACAGGAGCCGCAAAAAGTTGGTTGAGAGGTGTAGTACTCGGCCCCGACCACAACCATCGCCGCGACAGCGACGAGGATACCCACGACGATGCCCAGCTTAAGAAGGCGCCCCGTCCAGGCAGCAGGAACTTTCCGCGGCGTGGGGCTTTCCTCTTGCTTGTCAGTAGGTTGGTTCATGGCATTACCCTCCTCGGCAGTGAACGGCTGCCGGGCAGCGAAGACCGTTGGCCCTCACCATCGGCGGTCCACTTCCGTCGGCGCTCGACGAGTTTGCTGACGGTGTGCGCAGACTCGGCAGGGTCATCGGGCCGCGGCGTTTATCGGGGTGATGGAAATAAAGGAATCGCCGCAAACCGTCGAATCCATGGCAACTACTGCACAAATTGGGCGCGACGTAGGGACGCAGCATCGGCATCATCACGTGAAGCCTTTCTTTCGTGACACTGCCCGGATCGATCGCGGGGAAGCCGCCGGCCGGCGGGCGGCCGTGCGTCATATGACATGTAATACAGGCGATGCGGCCGTGATTGCTGATTGCCCCCTGTTCATTGACCAGTGGCATGAAGCTGACGGATCCGGGCGGGTCGACGTTCTGGAGCGCAGCCGCTGGGTGTTGAATCGTGGCGACACGTGTGGCCACGCCCTGCCCGCCGTGACAGCCCATGCAGCGCTGCACATCAGGCGGTTCCGATATAGGTCCAACGGGTCCCGCCCACATCGCAGAGTCCGACGTTCCCGGTTTGGCGTGCACGACGTGGCACGGGCCACAGATCTGGGTCGTATCGCCCCGGCCGTTCAATATCTCCTGGCTGTGCAGACTCACCCCAATGTACTGGACGTCCTGGTGGCAGCGCATGCACATGCTCGCCGGATCCGGCGAAGTGCCTGCACGCAGGATGTGGGCCGGGCCCGTGGGCGGCGCGTGCGGATCGTGGCACGTCTTGCATCCTATGACATCGGGCACCCGGCCCTCGCCGCTCGGCACCAGAGGCAGGTCGCGAACGCGAAACTCGTCGGTCACCGTTCGAGGATGCAACGCCGCGCCCGGCTCAAGTTCAGCACCATGGCCGGCCCACTCCGCATGCTGGTGGCACGCGAGGCATGCACCATCGGATACCGTGAACTTGGGCTGCGGCGCCACCGTCCAGAGTCGTCGGGACGGATCGTCTCCGTGCGCCAGATGACAAGACATGCACAAGTCAAGCTTCTGGCGGGATGATTCCGGCCAAGCAGCCGGCACCTGCGTCGGGTCGTGCAACCCGCCGGCAAGCAGCGCCTGAGGCCTGTGACAGGTGGAGCACAATCGCGAAATCGGCGCCGCCGCGCGAAGCAACCCCGGGCGCTCGATCGGATCGGCGTGCGGATCGTGACAGGACGAACACGCAACAGAGCCGTCTTGGCTGCGGCGACCGTCGGCGGCGAACAACGGAAGGTCCGGACTCGCGGCTACATCGAAAGTGTCTTTGCGGGGTCCGGTTGGGTGCCGGAACTTCGTCCTGGGCTTGGCGGATGCCAAACCGTCCGGCTGATGGCACTGCACGCACAAGTCGTCCGGGCCGGATGGCGGCGTTGCGGTAGCGGCCCACATAGGCGGCCCGTTGGCGCCATGGACGATGTGGCAGAACCCGCATCGGCCTGTCTGGGCTGCGGTGAGATTTCGGGCATTGCGAGCCGCCGGCTTATTCGTGAAGTCGTGACCGCCGGCCAGGGCCTTCGACTGGGCCACGTGGCAGCGAGCGCATAGAGTGTCCGGTTCCAGCCGCAAGAAGTGGGCTTGTTGCGTCTCGTGCGGATCGTGACACGTCAGGCACGCCAGAACCTTTGTGGATCCGCCGTCGACAACAGGGTACAACTCCAACCCCGTGTCGGCGGGGAGCGACCCGGCTGGCACATCGACCGGATGGCTGAGCGGCTGGCCCGAAGACTGCGCGGCGCACTGTCCGGACTGATGGCACGTGAAGCAGAGGCCTGTTGGGTCGAACGGACGCGCCTCAGGCCGCCGGGCGAACTGGTGGAAGCTGTGACAGGCACCACAGAGCCCGGATTGCTGGGCAGTGAGACCGAGACGATTCCGCTCGTCCGGGGCGCTGCGACGCAGATCGTGGTCTGAATCGAGAACGTCCAGCCGCTCCGGGTGACATCGAACGCACAAACGACTGTCTTTCAGCGTGTCGGCGAGCATGTCGCGGCCGGCGAGGCCCTGGTGCAGCTTGTGGCAAGAGAGGCATATCAACGTGTCGTTCGGTCCGGTCTTGGTTCCCATATCCCGCACGGCTTGGCGCTGCGCGTCGGAACGCAAAGGTGGATTCTGTGGGTGTTCGCGCTGCAAATCGGGACGCCACAGGCCGGGTCGCAACTTCTCGTGGCACGTCAGGCAAAGCTGACTGCTCTCGGTGCCCATGACCAGGAGATGCTCTTCCCGCGCCCCGTGAGGCGTGTGGCACGTTTGGCAGATCAGTCGATACTCACCGGGGCCGACGCGCGCGCCCGCGGTCAGCAGTTGCTCCGGCACGGGCCAGGGCATGCCGCCCACCGGATGGGTGCCAAGCTCGGGGCCTTTGGTCTTCTCCGGATGACACATCTGGCAGAGCTGGCTGGCTTCGTTGGGTACGCGAACAAAGACGGCCGTCGCCAGGGTCTCCGCGCCTCCTGCCGAATGCGCACTGTGACAGGTGCGGCAGGCGATCTTCCCATCTTCCAGCGGGAGGAACTCAGGTACCCGCATGTCCTCCGGCGGACGGATACCCGTTTGATGCCCATGCTCCAGCCAGACCTCGCGCCGCGAATCCGCTACCGAGCCATCATGACAGCCCAGGCACGTCGCACCGTCGGCGGCCACCGCCGCATCCGGCCGAGCGATCAACACATCGGCCTGCGCTCGGTCGAACGCATCCATCCAACTCAAATGGCAGACCGCGCAGTCGCGGCGGCTGTCGCGCTGCATCGTGGGCGGTTGAGCCGCACTATGACTGGCGCCCAACCCGAGCGTCAGCAACACCATTACGCGCCACAACGTCACGGTCCGCCTCTTTGCTCGTTGCGCCCCAACTGCTTCTCGACAGGTGCCGCCGTTCGAATCGTCACCACGGCGACACGGTTGGCTCCGAGTTCGACAACGAAGAGTCGGCCGTCGTCGCCAAAACACATGCCCATCGGATGGTCGAACCGCAACGGGGCGCCTAGCGCGTCGGTCAAGACGCCTTCCACGGCCCCGCGAGCGTTGAAAGCCTGGACGACGCCCAGCGTCGAATCGCTGACGTATAGCCTACCCTGCCTGTCCGCCGCCACGCCTTTGGGTCGATACAGTTGTCCCGCCTGGACGCCCCATCGCCCGATCGCGCCCGCCCATCGATCGTCCGCCGTAATACGCTGCACGCGCGTGTTGATGGCCTCGGAGACGTAGACGTAACCTTCGGCACCGATACAGATCATGAACGGCCACTGGAAACGCCCCAGCCCGCGGCCCTTGCTGCCGAGAACCGTCCACTGCCCAGTCGCGTTGTCCCGCAAAACGAGGCGGTGGTTGTCGTTGTCGACGACATAGGCCCGCGTGCCGTCAGGGGTGACCGCCACGTCGGTGGGATCCGTCCGGTCGGCGCCGCTGGGCACCGGCAACGAAACGGTCTCTGTCGACTGCCCGTTCGATGCAATGATGAGGATACGACCGTTGCCGGTGTCGGCAATCCACACGCGGCCCTGTGCATCCACACTCACCCCGACAGGCTGCCTCAATTCGCGACCCCCACCTTCTGTGATGAACCCGTCTGCCTGACCGGTGGGCGCGAAGCGTACGATCCGGTCGTTTGTGCCGTCGGCCACGTACACTCGACCGGTTGCGTCGACGGCGACATCAGTCGGCATACGTAGCGGTCGCTCGGCAGGGGCCTCGAACACTGCCGTCACTTCGGCCTCGATCCGTAAGGACGGTGGGATGGCCACGCCGGCCGACGCCGAGCCACTCGAGGCGATCGCGCAGACACTGGCAAGCACCAACCTAACGCCCATTCGCCCCCTCCAGAATGCGGGGAATGTAGAATTCATGCCCTTGCTGGACGTGTTGAATCTGTTTGGCGATCGGGGTGCTGCGAAGGTAGGAGGCCCGCCCAGGTGAGTAACCCAGTGATTCAAAGTCAAGCCACGGCGGCTCGCCCCCGTGGCACCCGATGCAGCCACTGGGTCTCGCGACGAGGCCCGCATGGGCGCGCTCGTAGGCGGCTTCGTACGGCTTGCTTGTCTTGAGTGCGTTGCGCATCGCCCGCTCCGCTTCGGCCATCTGTCGCACCAGCTTGCGCGGTTCGTTGCCGGGGTCGGCGGGCGAGAGTTTCTCGCCGTACTCTCCGCGGACGTGGGCCGGTAACTCCTCCTTCACCCGGGCTAACGTGTGTCGCCACAAGGGACTGCCCGGCTCGGCGGCATCGATGCGCTGCGTCAGGTACTCCAATACGGCGCTGCCCGTCACCTCCACCGCTTCGCTCAGCAGGCTGACCACGGTGTCCTGGGCGGCATTCGGCGCGTCCTGGATCTGCCCGGCCTCCACCTCGAGGTAGCGCATAACCTGCAAGACGGCCGGCGGCTGGGTCCAGGTCCCCGTCGACGTGCTTGCCCATCGTGCCGCCAACGGCCCGGCGGCTCGCTCTTCATGACACATCTGGCACGTCAGGAACGTGGCGTGAAAGTTGGCAAACGCCCGCAGTTCCTTTCGCTTGGCGTGCGGCAGGGCGCTGTGGCAGCCGGCGATCGTGCAGCCGTTGTGAGGATCCGGCTGGAACCACCGGTCCACGCCGTGGTAGTGCCCCAGCGGTGCGCGGGGCGCCTCTCGACTGACGCCGGCCACATCGCCCCGGAGCAGCGCGTCGGCGTCAAGCCGAGCAGCCCAATCGAGGAACCGTTGCGGAACATGTGTGGGCGTAAACACGGATCGGAACAGGTACGCGACCGACGCGTACACTGCCCAGGCCACCACGAGCGCAATGGCCAGGGCGTAAAGACGCACGACGATCTGGCCTGCTGCGGTGCCGAACCGACTAGCCATGATCTGCCTCCCTGACCCGAGCGGGCTGTAGCGTCTCGCTCACCTCGGTCAGCATGGCCGCGTGACCTTCAGCCATCTCCTCGGGCGAGGTCATCCCGGTGAACATAGCGGGCGACATCGGGAAGACACTTGGTGCGAAGATTACGCTTATCAGATGTACGATGCCCACGTGCAGCAGCGCCAGAAAGGCCTCGAACGTGTGCACCACATAGATCACCGTTAACACCCGTCCGGGCAGGTAGCGGCTCGTCCAGGCGTTCGCCCACATCAGTACACCCGTGACACCCAGCAGGGCGATACCCCAGAACACCCCGAAATACTCGAACTTCTCCTCCAGGCTAAACCGCCCGGCCTTCGGACGCGTCCGACGCAGAAACAGCAAGAAGCCCAGTAAGTGGATCAAATCTTTCCAGTCGTCCCATCGCATGACCATGGGCAGATCGGCGATCGTGCGAAGCCAGCTCTTACCTGTACGGCGTCGTTCGCACCGTGTGTGCACCCCGACGTAGACGATGTGATAGCAGCAGCCCACAATCAGCACCACACCGGCCCACCGATGGATCATCCGGGCGATAGAGAGCCCTCCCATCTGCGCCACGACCCACTCGGCCCAGCGGTGATCAGCGAATTTGATCGGGTAGCCCGTCAGAACCAAGGCGGTGAAACAGGTAAACAGAATCCAGTGCTGGACCCGCTGATGCGGCGTGAACCGCTTCAGTCTCTCGCGTCCCTGGACATCCGCCATCAGACGTTCGGCCAGCGCGCGGCGCCGATGATGTTCGGGATCGTGTCGGCCCACAACCACCTGCACCATCTCCAACGCCGTAAGCAGCGCCGACGGGCCGAACGTGAATACGATCAACACGATAAACATCGACGCAATGAAGTACTCAATGCCGCCGCCGCTGGCCAACTCCAGATGGACCGCGGCGCTGCCGACGGCATGCCCGGCTGTCGGATGGCAGCGTGGGCTGCGGCAGGTGTTCGCCAACTGCTTCGCATTCGTGGGCGAATCGGCCTGCTCCTCGGACTGTATCATGTGAACGTTCTGCATCGGTCCGGTATGACAGTCGAGGCAGACGGCCGTCTCGGCGCTTCCCAGCAACATCCCCTTCCCGTGAAAGCTGGCCAGATAACTCGCGGTGGCATCCCGCAGCTCCGCATTATCAAGAATCATTGGATTGCTGTGGCACAGCGCGCAAACGCGCACAAGGCTTTCACTGCTGCGCGCCGGTCGACTGCGGGCGTGGACGTGCCAATAGTAGTAGCGCGTATCGATGGGCAGTTCCTCACCGTGGCAGACGTTGCATCGGGCAATCGGCGCCTCTTGCTCGGCCCACGTATCTGACCTCCGTTGGAACGTGGGCTCGTCATGGCACAGCAGACAACGGGCCTGACCCGGCGAGAGAGGGCTGCCCAGCGCCTCATTGCTCGCGTCGAGGACGGCCTGGTCGTGGACCGAGCCGGTCAGCATGTCGGCCACGCGGTCGTGGGCAAACACCACTTCGGTCTTGGTCTCCGGCGCCAGATGGCACACACGCGTGCAATCCACCGGGCTGACCGTCTTGTGCGGGACAACCGACACCTCACTGCCTTCGTGACAGTCGGTGCAGCGCAATCTGGCGTGCGGCCCCAAAGCCTTGTCGTAATACTCCGGATTCACGTAGCAGAGCCGGATGGCTCCGTCATCCTCGACGCGCGCCAGGCCACGGTATCGATGGCAGCTCAGACAGTTCTCGGGATCGGCAGCCACTGCGGCGTCAGGCACGCCCAACAGCCCAAGAACGATCAGGGCCGGCACACACCTTTTATTTATTGTGGCAAGCAAGACAGAATTCCTTACCCAATCCGCGAAGTCGTAGTCTCGCGCGCTCCTGGCCGGGTTGAATCGCTCCATATGCCAATGTGCTGTCGGACCGAAACACTCCTTCTTGATGCGGGTTGTGGCATGTCGAGCACACCACGGCGGCGCCCCGGAGCGGCAATCGCTCCGGTTCGAGTGTCTCGCGCAACGCACGCTCGATCTCGGCACCGCTTGGTCGTGTTCCTGGCGCCGCTCGCTCGAAGGCCGCCATATACGCCTTCATTTCTGGTGAGACCGTCGCGCCGATGTGCCCCGGATCGAAGTAGTCCACGTGTTGCGTGTGGCAGCTGCGACAAAGTGTGACCGGTTCATAACGTAGTTCGGGATTGCCCTCGCGCACGCGGCGATCTCGCTCATCCAGCAGGGCGTGATGGCAGAACTGACATGCACGGCGGATCGTTCCGTTGGACTCGTCGAGCATAATGTGGACGTTGTAGGCCTGCTGTTCGCGAAGATCGAGATGGCACCGCGCGCAGAAACTCAACAGCTCGCCCGCTTCAAAGCCCCGCAGAAACGTCGGATTGTCCAACGGCCTTGCGCGGTCGCGACGGCACGCCTGAAGGATGTCGTGGCACGTGGCGCAGCCCATCTTGCCCTCATACACCGGCCAGCCCTCCGGCCGCGTGACCTGCTTGCCGTCGAAGGTCCGACCGACTGGGTGCGCTTCCTGCCGCGCGCGCCGGCCATCGTGGCACGTCAGGCAGAGGCCGTCGATATCCCGCGGCGGTATCGACTTCGTCTCGCCCTGGCCGGCGTCGTGACACTCCCTACAGCCGTCAGCCGACCAATGCGGATTCGCCGCCACCGTCGCGGACCCGTCGGCTCCGGCAGCAAGCACGATCCTTGTGACGGCCCAAGCCGCCACGGCCATGAATGCCGCCGTCGTAGCCAGGTTGTATCGCTGTGCCGTCATCTCAGGGTTTCTGTAGACGCTACACGCGACCGGTCCTTCTCGAACAGGCCGAAGGCATACACTTCAATGCCCTGGTCACCGAACTGGTTGGCAACCAGGACCAGGTAATCTGCCTTGAAGCCTTCCGGGAGACCGTCGCTGAACCGTTCGAGCAGAGATCGGTCCACACAAATGCCGGCAGGCACTCCCATGCTTCCTCGCCCCGAGCCGGCGCCGCCGAAGTGCATGAGTACGCGACCCTGCGAGTCGAACATCTGCACGACCTGGGTGGCCGCATCGGTGACGTACACGATACCGTCCGGGCCGACCGCCACACCGCGGGGACGTGCCAGTTGGCCCGGGCGGTTCCCGGGCCGGCCGATCTGGCCGACGTATCCACCTTTCGAGTCCAACACCTGGACGCGGCCGTTGAGCATATCCACCACATACAGTCGACCGTCGGGACCGGTAGCTGCGGCCACGGGGAAGTGAAACTGACCCTCGTGAGCGCCCCGAACGCCGATCGTCTTGATCCACTTGCCCGTGTCCAACGCAAACACCTCGATGCAGTGCTCGCCTGCGTTGACCACGAACAGTTCGTCCTCGCCGCAGGTCAGCCCCACCGGTCGGAAGCGCCGGAGCCCAGACGGCAAACGAAGCTGTTCGCCGACAACACCCTCGGGCTCCACGACGAAAACCGATCCGCCGGCCGCGTCGGCCACGTATGCGCGCCGGTTTGCGTCGATCGCCACCGCAACCGGTCTCTCGGGCGTGGGCTGATCGGCACGGATCAGAGGTCGCACCGTCCCCGCATCAAGGTCGATCGTCACCACTGCATGCCACACGGCGTCGCAAGCGATGACCGATTGGTCGGCGACCGTAACCGCCAACGGTCTCGGTAAACGGCCAGGAGGCGGTTCCTCCTGCCCGGTGACGAATCGCATGAAGGAACCAAGCTCGGGGTTCAACCGATAGCGCGTGCTGAGCGGGCCCAGCGCCACGATCCTCGTCGGGTATGGGCTGGGCGGGTACACGCCCGGAGATTCGTCTGGCGCGCCGGACAGGTGCGCCCCGTGACAGCCCAACAGACTCGTCAGTCCCAACCACGCTGCCGCATACAGAAAACTCCTACCGGTGGGACGACGCGCCACGGCAACGGCATGTGCACTCTCAAAGATCATGACACGAAAGACACAGGCTGCTCCGTGCGTTACTGCATACCAGCATGGCATCGTGCCCGGCAGTCCCGTGCGGATCGTGGCACGATAGACAGCTAACGCGACCTTCCGGCAGCTTGATCCTCTGGTCGGCCGTGACGGCCGCACGAGGGTGATATCGAGGATCGTGAATCGGATAACGCACGCCGATGGGATGGTTCCCACTGGCCGGGCCCAGGCCCGGAGTGTAGGTGGCCCGCGACACACCGATCTGGCTGACGATTACGTCATTCGCGCCGCCGTAGATGTCGCCGGCGACGGCACCGTCGTGGCAGCTCAGACACATCACGTCGCCCGAACTCAACCGCCGATCGGGACTCTCGTAAAGCGGCAGAGCCTGCGACAACTCGTCCGACGGCGCCCAAAGCGGAACGTCGCCCGACGGCGTATGCGGGTGGTGGCACGGCTGACAGATCTGGCCGTGACTCCACGTCTGGTCACTGAAGTCATGCTTGCTGCCGACGATACCTCCGCTGCTCAATGCGGCCACGGCGATGGCTCCGGCGATCAGGAAAACAAAGACGGGTTGCATGACATGCAGCTCCTCCCGATTTCCTCCACCATCTCATGCCGGTTGGACGGCCAGACGTCGACTGCCGTACCGCAAATAGCCCACGCCTACGTACAGGGCTTCGACGGCGGCCACTACCAGCATCCACGACACGATGTTGCCCGCACCGAACGCGTAGCTGTGCAGCCCGACCGGCAACACGAAGTTCACAACCAGGTACGTGCCCACCACCAGCCAGATCGCCGCGATCGACCCAACCGCCGTGCCGAACGCCCCCACCCAGCGCATCTGGCGGGCGTGCAGCAACGCTATGTACCCCATAAACGCGGCCAGCGACCACACTTCCTTGGGGTCCCACCCCCAGTAGCGACCCCAGGAACCGTTGGCCCACATCGAGCCGGTAAGAATGCCCACCAGCAACAGCAGCGAGCCGGCCAGCAGGCACCAGTAGATCTGCCAGTCGAGCTTTGTGCTGAACGGCTTGTTAGCACGACCGAACGCCAGCAGGCCGACCTGGATGTGCGCCAAAATGACCGCCTGAGCAACAACCGCGTAGCTCAACATGATGATCGGTACATGGATCGACATCCAGACCGTATTGCGCAATACCGGAGTGATCGGACGGATCCACGGGTCGATGGGCAGCAGATCGGCCATCGCCAGAAACACTCCCGCCAGGAACGCCGCGTTGAGCGGGATCGTGCGATCGCGCAAGACCGCCAGGGAGATCAGGGAGAACGCCCCGACGCTCCAGCCCAGCAGCACCAGCGATTCGTAGAAGTTGGCGGCGGGAATCCGACCGGCAATATCCCACCGAAGCGTCAGCCCCACGGTCAGTATGACGAAGGCCGCCATCTGCACCAGGATGGATAACACATCGAACCAACGCTGCCGCACGGCACGACTGATCAGTCCCACCATCGCAGCCGCCAGCATCAGCATCCATGCCAGCCGCACGGGCATCAGATGGTTGTAGAACACCTCTCGGCGAAGCGATGCCGCCGTCGGATACTCGCTGCCCGGAAGATGGGCCACGTTCTGCCTGAAGTCCGCCACCGCTGCCGCAAAGCCCTCCGGTTCACCGGCGAGAAACGCATCCGCCACCGCCTGCCATGCGTCCTTCACTCGTTCGGAAGGCTCTTGCGGATACCCGTGGAGGTTCTGGGGCGACATCCAGCCGCCCGCCATGCTCTCCGGGTGAGGAATCAAGGCAAGCCCAACACCCGCCACGATGTTCGCGAACGTCTCGACCCGCTCCCGCACCTGGAGGGCTTGCTCCTCCAAATCCGTCAAAGGCTTGTCTTGCTGCAACGACGACCCCGCGCGCGCTACGATGTGCCCCAGTTCGGCATTGCCGGCCAGTTCACGGTACGACGCGAGCCCGCCGCCGGTCGCCGTCCCGAGGGCGCGAGCCAATCTGTCCGATCCCATCTTGATCAGCGGCTCATCGAGCCACTTTTTCGGCTCGAACACCCACGACAACACGATAGTCACCGGATCGGCCGGTCGACCGTAGCGACCGCCGCTGACCTTCTCGAGCGCGCGGTGCGCATAAGTGTCCAGCGGCATAACGCGCCCGTCGAATTGGATGGGCAGTGTTCTGGCCGGCTCCACGTGCAGCAACGCCGGCTTTGGCGGCGCCGCCGTCATCACGCACAGCAACATTGAGGCCAGTGCACTCATATCGCCTGCCCGTCCGACTCGCCATCGGCACGTCGGCCTCGCTGGCGCACACGCGTGCCGAGGGTCACAGCCATGCCAAGCATCAACATCACATAGCCGACCAGTACGATCGACCAACCAGGATCGCGAGAGACGCCCAACACCGACACAGTTTGCATACCGTCGGTGCGATAGCTGCTCTGATAAAGGTCGAAGTCGCGGTAGGCCAGCGGGTCGTTCATCTCAATGGCCTTGCGCACCTCGACGCCGCGCTGCGCATCAGTCAGCACAACCCGACTGCGAAACATGGCCGGCTGCTGCGTACCGGGATAGCGATCGATCGCGAACTCCTCCAGGCGAACTCGAAACGGCAGCATCTTGCGCTGCTGACCAAACGTCAGTTCCAGCGAGTCATCGCCCAACTCCACCCGCCGACTGCGCCCGAAAGGCAGCCAGACTGACTGCTGGGCGCCATCGCGCCGTAACAGCACCTGGATCGAAGGCGAGGCGCCTTCCCCGTCGCGCTTCGGGTCGTAGGGTAGGGGCTGCGGCTCGGATACGACGCGTGCGTGCGGCAGGATCTGTTCCACACGAAGGTCCACGCCCAACTCGTCCGACGCCAACGGCTCGCCGACGACAACGGTGCCCGAAACGTCCGGCACACCGGGCGCCCGCAGGACGAACCGCATCTGGCCGCCGGGCATCCATATGAATTCGAGTCCGCCCGCCATATTCTGCACCGCTGGTGCCTCGAAGCAAACGTCCAGCGCGGGATACTTCGACTGCCGCTGATGCATCTTGGAAAAGCCTGGAAATCGCGCAAACACCATGCCTCGTTCGGCCCCGTCAGGACCGACCGCCTCGTACACGACCATCGGATTCACCGGCCGGTCCGACTCATTCTGAACGCTCCCGCCAGGTCCGACCACCGCGTGCGACATATACTCGACGATCCTGATAGACAAACCCGTATCGCCCAGCGCAACGGCCTCGTTCGCCCCGTCGGCGACGGCGAACGTCCAACTCGCGCCCTCGAGTTCCACCAGCAACCGACCTTTGTCAGGTAGAGCAGAGGGCCCGGAAGTCGATACCTCGCCGCGGTCCAACGGAGATCCGGAATCGGCCGCAGGTTGCGCGGCCTTCAAGTCGGCAGCATCGCCAAGCCGGAGGCTGACCGGCACACTCCCGACCTGCGTGACCCGGCTCGATTCGGACGCGGTGGACAGCCAGCGCGTCACCTGTGCGCCCTCGTGAGACAGCACGAGTCTCACCGCCGGTGGTGCGGGGGGCTCTGCCGGCTCGTAACCCTCTTGCCAGCGAGAGTTGGGCAGATAGCGATGGAGAACCAACTCGGCACCGTGAGCCACAGCAAGTCGGCGGGGCAGGCCGCGACCCGGTGCGGTCGGATGGACTTTGACCAGAAGTTCTCGAATCGACCCGCCTGACGCGACAGACAAGACCTGCCGCGAAGTCACCATCTGGTTGCTGCTGTCGCCCTGGGCGAGGTTTAGCCAGCCCCGCTCACCCCAGTGATACGTGGTCAAGGAGCCGCCCAGCGTCACGAGGATGCCCACATGCGTGATAACAAACCCCGTTTGACTGCGCCGGAAAGGCACCCTCAGCAGCATCGCGGCCAGCACGTTGACCGCCAGGAGCCCCAACAGCCCGATGAACCACGGCGCGTAGTAGACCCCCGCTTGGGCGGCCGCTGTCCCTCGAGCGCTCTCCCACAACGTGCCGGCAATCAAAGCGCACATCAAGACCGCCATCAATATGACGGCCAGGCGGGCTGAGCCGAGGAATCGAAGAAGCGTTCGCCAGAAGCCCATGAGCGTCCGTTTCGAGCCCGCGGATGGTTCTTGGCGCCAGCGGTCCACACTGCGCGTCCGGGCGCAGGCGGTCGGCCGGCCACCACCTTAATCCGCTCAAGGGCCAACCTGCAACGGGCGTGCCACGGGTTGCCGCTCCGACATTGCAGGCTCCCCAGATCCCGGTACGCCGCGTTACGGGCTGTAAATACGCAAGTTACCACGCACACACCTCCTCGCGACCGCCGAGCGGACGGCCTGGCCTCTTACAATTGAGAAAACACGGACCCAACCGCTCTCGGTCCCCGGAGGATCGGCCTCACATGCCGGCGGGAGCCGAGGCCGCGCGTGGAGGACCCCGCTCACAGCGGTTCCTGGAGGGCCCGACGCAGTTGCAGCCTGTCCACGTTGATTGATGGCGCCCGGCAAAGGCGGTAGTACGACTGGCACGGCGTTTGTACCCGCCGTCAGCGGTGACGTGCTGTATGTGGCGAGGTCACGGGTGCGGGCTTGGAACGATGTTTCCGGCTTGTCCTGGCAGGTGGGAGCGCCGACGGCGGAACGTGTGACTTTCTTGCATTACCGGCCCCGATTACGCGCCTGTCGAGATGGCGCGCGACAGCAACAAGGGCGGCGTGCAAAGGCCTGCCGACCCGGGGTCGGCCGACCGCGCGTTTGGCGCCTGGGCGTGGCCTGTACAGTCGTCTGTGCGCTGGCGGCATCCCTGGGTGATGCCGCAGCCACATCCCAGCCCGCCACGGCCCCTGCGACTGCCAACTACCTGCATCTGGACTATTTCCAGGGCGATGTACAAATCGAGTCGCGGTACGACTGGCGGCGGGTCAAGGATCGGCCGCGCGGTCCCGCCTATGGGCGCCCGGGGTACCGACAGCGAAACACCCTCCTTGGATTCGAAGAAACACTGGGCCTGCGGCTCGAAGGCGACGTGGTCGACCCCGGCTTCCTGCGCTTCGACGTTGGGTTGCGCTTCGGTCTCGACCAGCAGCGCGCCGTCGAGCAACGCGATGGAATGGACCGTCGGGACAACGACGCTGGATGGCTCGCCGAATACGACGTGCGTGTGGACCTGTTCAGTAACAAGCCGTTCTCCGCCGCCTTCTATGCCGAGCGTGAAGATGACCGGATCAGCCGGCTGTTCCTGCCGAGCCTGCGTCATGATCGCACACGCGTCGGCGTGATGGGGCAGTGGGTCACCGACCGAACGACCATGCGGCTCACACTCGAGGAAACCCGTGACGACTACGATGGAAGGGCCGACACCTTCGACAATGAAGATCTCCGCGAACGAATCGCTCGGGTTGAATCGGAATTCGAATTAGGTGAACACCACGAGCTTCGCATCGACGCCGAATACGGGCGACTGCGCGAGAACTATGCCGGCAGTGCCCGCGAGTTTGCGGCCACACGAAGCCACCTGGATGTGTCCGACGTGATCCTGTTCGGATCCACCCAGCAACATCGCCTCGAGACGATGCTCTACTACCAGGAGGAGCAGGGCGACCTGGCGTTCGACCTGTTGGAGGTCGGACCTCAGTTGAAACTGACGCACAGTGACTCGCTCCAGACGCAATACAAATATCAGTTCAACCGCTACAGCTTCGAGGGCGTCACCGTCAGGACGCATCGTGGCGACTTCGACGTGCAGCACGACTGGCGCGACGCGTTGACCACTACAGTCGAGCTTTTCGGCCAGCACCAGGAAAGCGACGAGAACGATGAGATCTGGAACGCGGGCGGCTCGGTGCACTGGAACTACCGACGCCCCAACCGATGGGGCCGTTTCTCGGCTAACCTGGGATACTGGTACGACTATGAACGATTCCGGCAGGACCGGGGCACGCAAGTCGTGGTCAATGAATCGCACCGCCTGCGGGATCCGTTGCCGGCGTTTCTGAACCGGCCCAACGTGATCCCGGCCAGCGTGGTCGTCACCAGCGTGGATCGGCGCCGCGTATTCATTCGTGGCAGCGACTACGTCATCGTGCGGCGCCATGGCCGGACGGCTTTGATGCGCCTGCCTTTTGGGCGGATCGCAGATGGCGATTCCGTGCTCGCACACTATCTCTACGCGGCCAACGACGGACGCAACACACAAACGCACGAGATCAGCGCCCGCATCCAGCAGGATTTCAAGAACGGCCTGACGCCCTACTACGCCGTTACGTTCCGCGAGCAGCGACTGAGTGAGTCGGATCCGCTGGGATTCGAGCCGAATCGCCTCAACCGTCATCGCCTTGGCCTGACGTATCGCAGGCCGACCTGGTCCGCCGGTACCGAGTTCGAAATCAACGACGAGACAATCGAGCCGTACACGGCCGGACATTTCTCGGCCGATTGGCAGGCCCTCAAGCAGCCACCCCACCAGTTAGACCTGAGAGTTCGTTTTTCCCAGTTCTGTTTCCGGCAGTTTGTGGATCGCGACGCATCGCTCTTTGACGTCGGACTCGATTACCGTCACGAGTTCAATTCCCAGGCGAGCTTTCGCACGGCCGTCGCCTACCGCTTCGAACATGACACCACGAACGGGGATACACACGGCGTGGACGTCCAGAGCGAGCTGGCGTACCGCATCGGTCAGCTTACACTCAGCATGGCCGTTGAATACGATGCGCTGCGGATCGCTTCGTCCGACGACGACGGCGTGTCAATATGGTTCAAAGTGCGACGAGAATTCCCCGATCTGTTGAGGCGTCGGTGATGAGCAGAGCTTTCAACAGCATCGCGGCAACGGTTCTGGTCCTGCTGGCTGTCGGCTGCGGCCGGCCGGCCGGTGTGATCTTCCCCCCCGTCACGCCGCATCGAGCATGGCCCGCGCCGCCCGACCCGCCGCGAATCCGATACGTCGGCCAGTTGTCGTCGGCCGACGACCTCAAGCCGTCCGAGAGCGGGTGGCAACAGTTCGGGTTCGCGCTGACCGGCAGGCCCCCAACCGCCGCCCTGGTTGCCCCGTCAGATGTGGCCCACGAGGGGGGACGGCTCTACGTGGCCGACCCGGGCTTGGCTGCCGTCGTCCTGTTTGATTTCGCCAGTCGCCGCGTGACCGCGATCGCCCAGGCGGGTACCTCCCGCCTCGACAGACCCACGCACGTAGCGCTGGGACCAGGCGTGCTGTTCGTCAGTGACGCCGGAGCGGGCTGCATCCACGTCTTCGATCGAACCGGTCTCTACCGCCACACCTGGGGCGCCGGACGGATCGGTCGACCCGCGGGTTTAACCTATTGTCCGGCTAACGACCGGCTCTACGTCGCCGACGTCACGAGACACCGAATCATCAGCTTCTCGCCTCAAGGTGAGGTGCTTCAGGCGTTCGGGCACCGTGGCTCCAATCCCGGTGAGCTGAACTTCCCAACGTCGCTGTGCTGGCACAACCGCCTGGGGCTGCTCGTAGCCGACACGATGAACTTCCGTGTGCAGCGGTTCGACACCGACGGGCGCTTCCTCGCTGCATTCGGGCGCAAGGGCGATGCGGCCGGCGACTTCGCTCTGCCGAAAGGTGTGGCCTGTGACCGCCAAGGCCACATCTTCGTCGTGGATGCGCATTTCGAGAACTTCCAGACTTTCGACGATGCAGGACGATTGCTGATGGCCCTGGGCACCGAAGGGCAGGCGCCCGGTCAGTTCTGGCTGCCTGCCGGAATCCACATTGATTCGGCCGACCGCATCTGGGTGGCCGACACCTACAACCGTCGCGTCCAGGTGTTTGACCTGATTGGGGAGCAGGCTGGATGAACCAACGGATTTCAGTCCTGGCCGTGCTTGCCATTGCGACCGGTGCGACGGCGCAGCAGCACATCGCCAACGGTCCGCACGACCTGTCATCGCAGGGCCCCGGGCCGGTCCGCGCGATCGATGAGGACCGAATCTGCATCTTCTGCCACGCGCCGCACAACGCCCAAGCAGCCACACCGCTGTGGAACCGCCATAATCCAACCACGCACTACCGCATTTACCGCTCCAGCACGACCGACGCCCGAATCGATCAGCCTACCGGGCCCAGCAAGATGTGCCTGAGCTGTCACGACGGATCCCTGGCAATCGGATTGGTCCGCAGCCGCCCCGCCACCGACCCGATCCGCGTCAACGTCGACGTCATGCCCCCTGGAGCCAGCAATCTCACCAATGACTTGTCCGACGACCACCCGATCGGCTTCCGATACGATCGCGCCCTGTCCAACACCGACCAACAGTTGCGCGACCCGCAGACAATCAGTCGTCGCTTGAAGCTCGGCCCGCACAGCGAAGTGCAGTGCACGACTTGCCACGATCCCCACGACAACGGCCTCGGTAACTTCCTGACCGTCACCGACCGCGGCGGCGCGATGTGCACCAGTTGTCACAGCCTCGACGGCTGGCCACTCAGCACGCATGCCCGCAGCCCACGCAGCCTTCGTGGCCGACTGAACGACCCGCGGCAGGACCTGCCTTACCAAAGCATGCGCGACAACGCCTGCTTGGCCTGCCATCAGATCCACGGAGCCGAAGGCCGAGAGCGTCTGCTGCGGTTCGCCCGACTCCAGGACAACTGCCTCACATGCCACGATGGCTCGGTGGCCACCGACGTCACCGCCGTCATCGGTCGCCGTTCGAACCACGGCGGCACGCGCCTCTTCAGTGTCCATGACCCCGCCGAACCGGTCGAGCCAATCCGGCCACACGTTGAATGCGTCGACTGTCATAACCCCCATGCGGTGCAGCCAGGCCGCCCGCATCTGCTGACGCGGCAGAGTACGGTCGCGGTGCCCGGCCCCATGGAAGGTGTGCCTGGTGTGAACATCGCCGGCAGACCTGTCGACAGACCGACGTTCTACTACCAGATCTGTCTGCGGTGTCATGGTGACAGACCCGTTCGTATCCGTGGGTCGATTGTCCGGAGCGTAGACCGCCCCAACATACGAAGACAGATCTCGCCTGTTGCAGCCAGCCATCACCCGATCGCCGCCCCCAGCCGCAGCACTGGTGTGCCCAGTCTGCTTCCGGGCTTCCGAGGACGCCGAATCAGTTGTCAGGACTGTCATAACGCCGACGGCGCCGCCACCGGCGGCCTCGGCACCGCAAACGGCCCGCACGGGTCGAACAACGCGTTTCTTCTGGCTGCCGAATACAGCACGCGCGATTTCACCTCCGAAAGCCCGCAGACCTACGCCCTCTGCTACCGTTGTCACGATCGGAACAGCATCCTCAACGACGAGAGCTTCAGCTTTCACCGGCGTCACGTCGTCAATAGCAGCTCGCCTTGCAGCGCCTGCCACGCCCCCCACGGCGTCCCGGGCAGCGCCATCGAACACAGCCATTTGATCAACTTTGATCGCTCGATCGTCAGGCCCGTCGTCGCACCTGCCGGCGGCGTACGGTTCCGCGACCTGGGACGATTCCAAGGCAGTTGCACCCTTCTCTGCCATGGGGTGACTCACCTGGATTTCCGATACGGTCCGCCTTGAGCCAGCCGAACCGTCAGCCACCTCTGTTCCCATTGTTGGGCACGACATGCGCGCGGTTCTCTCACATATGGGAAACGGGCCGGCCATCACCAGTTCGGGCCCTGCAAGCCATCGTACCGCGCCGTTCGGTCGGGCCACGCCCACCCGGCGAGACTATGGCCACCGCCCCGCTTCTTGAACGCCGGACACGGGATATGGCAGCGCCGATAGACCGCTTTCCGCATCCAATGAGGACCATAAAGAGCCTCTTAAAGCCGCGACGAGCGGTGATGATGGCGTGGCACGACCTTTGCTAAGTAGACAAGGATGTGGAAGTGTTGTTCGGGCTGCACTACCGCCCGAAAGTGTCCGTGAAGCATGAAAGTCTACAGCCTGTGGTTGCGCCGGTTGGGACTAGCCCTGGTGGCTTTGAGCCTCGGTTTGCCCGGTTGTGTCGACGGCCTGATCCCGGTGCCTCCCCAAGCCAATATGACCGACCCGACCAATGGAGGAGCGACCTACATTGGATCCGCTGCCTGCCGAGCGTGTCACCCTGGAGTAGACGCAGTGCATAGGCTGCATGGGCACAGTCACATGCTTAACAAACTCGCAGGAACCGGGCCGGTGTTCCCTTCCGCCGCCAGGCAAGCAGGTGTCCCCGACCCGCCCGACGGCAAAGACTGGGCAGATATCACCTACGTGCTCGGCGGCTTCCACTGGAAGGCCTATTTCCTCGACAGTGACGGCTACCTCATGACCGACGGGGTCGACGGCGTGAACACCCAGTGGAACCTGGAGTTTCTGCCGAACGGGACCGCCCCGAGCTTCGTTAGCTACGAGTCCGATCGAACCAGCCCCAAGCCCTATGCCTACGACTGCTTCGCTTGCCACACCACCGGGCCCAGCCGCAGCGGACAGCAAGACAGTCTCGGCGGCATACAAGGCACGTGGGCCGAACCGGGCGTCCAGTGTGAGGCCTGTCACGGACCGGGCAGTAGGCATCCATCCAACCCGACAGGCGGCACGATCTACGTAAACTCCGAGGCCGCCTTCTGCGGGTCGTGCCATGCTCGAGGCAACGACACGGATGTGATTCCCGCCGGCGGGGGGTTCATCCGGCATTACGAGCAGTACCAGGAACTGCTTGCCAGCCCCCACGCTCGCCTGCGCTGCGTGACGTGTCACGAAGCCCACACGTCGAGCGTGTACGATACGGAAAACGCAATCATCAACACGTGTCAGGACTGCCATCCCGAGATGAATATGGCACTGCACGAGGGCAGAGTCTACGCGCGGGGCGACTACGCCGAGTTCCTCTCCTGCGAAAGCTGTCATATGCCGTTCGCGACGAAGTCGGCTTCGGCCGCCCCGCCCGCGGTGGCCGGTCCGCTTGGCAGGATCGGCGACGTCAAGACGCACATCTGGTGGATCAACACCGACGAGGTCGACTTCAGCGCCATGTTCACTGCGGACGGGACGCGTGTGAAAAAAGATTCCGCGGGCCGAGCTGCTGTAACCGTGGATTTCGTGTGTCTGCGATGCCACAACGATACCGGCAATGCCTTCGCCTTGACGGTGCGCTCGGCCAGCAGCATCGCTTTGGAGATGCATTCTGATCGGTAAGGACAAAACACGCTATGAGTGTGGTCTGCATGCATGCCCGGAGGGGATGAAACGCGGACCCCAGCCGGCAGACCGAGAGATGTTTTTGGAGGCGTAAACGATGCGTAAGTTCTGGACCCAACCGCACCACCTCGTAGGGGCGCTTCTCTGTGCGCTTTCCGTAGTCGCTGTGGCAGCAGCCATCGTAGGATGCGTGCAGCCCCCCGGGCTGGACGATGGAGGCGTCGGCAACAGCGGACTCACCGGCAAATACGTCGGCTCCGAGGCGTGCCGCCTCTGCCATACCCGAATTCATGAGGATTGGGAGGACACCCTTCACGCCGAGGCCCTGGAAACCCTGGAAGCCATCGGGCAGGACGAGGGTACGTCGTGTCTGGCCTGCCATACCGTGGGATTCGGCGAGCCCGGCGGTTTCGTCGACCGTGCCACAACCAACGACCTGGCCGGAGTTGGCTGTGAGTCCTGTCACGGCCCGGGCAAAGATCACATTCAGAACGTCAGCGACGAGTCGCTCCGTCCGCCCAAGGACATCAGTGCTGAACTCTGCGGACGTTGCCACGAAGACGTCCACCATCCCACTTTTGAGCAGTGGGAGGAATCCGGCCACGCTGAGGTCACTGAGCACGTCGCCGAGTACTTCAATGAGGGAGGGTCATTCAATCGCTGTGGCGTATGTCACTCGGGAGATTTCCGCCTCCTGGCCGTGATCGGCGACGAGGTCGTCGGAGATGATCATCTGGAGGGAGTGGACCCCGGCCAGATGAACGGCGTCACCTGTGCTATCTGCCACTATCCGCACGGTCGCACAGGCAACGCCGCCAACCCCGATCCCGGCCGCGACTTCCAGTTGCGGTATCCCCAGGTAGCCAACCCAACTCCGTCCAGCACCGAGGCGGCCAACACCAATCCCGATCGGTACAACATCTGCGGTCAGTGCCACCACAGCCGCGGAAAAACTTGGGAGGAACTCGAGCGCCCTCCGCACCACAGTCTGCAGGCCAACGTCTACACGGGCGAGATGCCGGTGCCCGACGGCACCGCGGCCCTGGTGCCGACTCAGCGTTCGATCCATGCCTTCGTACCGGAACAGTGTTCAACCTGCCACATGTTCCGCAAAGACTTCGAGAGCGAGCTGGCGCCTGCCATCAGCGGACACACCTTCGAGGTGAGCTTCGACGGTTGCAGCGCCGCGACGTGCCACCCGTCACCGGCCGACGCCGAGGGCGTTACCGACGCGCTGCATGCCTCTGTACAGGCCCGCCTCGACGCGATCGAAGCTAGACTGGGCGATCCGTCCACGTGGGAATACTCCGAGGAAGGCGGCCCCTTGGAGATCGATCAGGCTGCCCTGTCTGATGAGATCAAGCAGATTCGCTTCCTGTATTACTACGTTCTGAACGACGGGAGCCTCGGCGTGCACAATCCGCAGTACGTCGACGCTATTCTCGACAAGGTGGAAGACCTATTGGACGACGAGGGGCTGTAGCCAGGCTCGCGGGACAAATCGTGCACCGAAAGGGGGCGGCGACACAAGTCGTCGCCCCCTTTTTTGCTTCTTGTCTTATCCTACGAGAGCGGCGCGACCCTTCCGTCGCACCCTCCTTTTCCGTCGCACACCCCTTGAGGAATGAACAACACGCGTTCAACGATGCCGCGTAAACCTAGTTGTCTTTGTTCAGTGCGGGCGAGAGATGCAATTGGTCAATCTTGCGGTAGAGGCTCGACAGCCCGATGCCCAGTAGCTGAGCCGCTCGCTGCTTGTCGAAATCACACTGTTCCAGCACGGTCATAATGTGCTGTCGCTCGTAGGTTTGCATAGCGATCCGCAGGGCGAAGCCGTTTCCATCTTCCCATTCGTCGAGCAGACCGAAGGGCAAGTCGCGCGGCTCGATGAGCCGATCTTCTGCAAAAATCAACGCGCGTTCGATTACGTTCTGTAACTCGCGGACATTGCCTTTCCATTCGTGCTGCATGAGAAGCCGCACAGCCGACGCCGTCAGCCCCGGGCAGCGTCGCCTCATCTGTCGGTTGAACTTGTGCACGAAATGCTGGGCCAGACGCGGAATGTCCTCGCGCCGATCCCGCAACGGCGGGAGCCGAAGCTCCACCACGTTGATCCGGTAGTACAAGTCCTCACGAAACTCGCCCTCGGCTACAGCCTCGGAAAGATCGCGGTTGGTCGCCGCCACCAGTCGCACATCCACCGAGATCGGTCGGCTCTGTCCTACCGGAACCACCGACCGGTCCTCGATCGCTCGAAGAATGCAGGCCTGGGCCGACATGGACAGCGAGCATACCTCATCCAGAAACAACGTGCCGCCGTCGGCAGCCTGGAAAAACCCTATCCGGTCCTCATGGGCTCCGGTGAATGCGCCTTTGCGATGACCGAAAAACTCAGCCTCCGCCAGACTTTCGGGAATCCCCCCACAGTTGACCGGAACGAAGCTGCCACTCTCGACCAGGCTCTGTTGGTGAATGGCGCGGGCCACGAGTTCCTTGCCCGTCCCGCTCTCTCCGGCGATCAGGACGTTGGACGGCGTGCCCGCCACCTTCTTGATCATTTCCTTGACCTGCCGCATCGTGGGCGTGTCGCCGACGATCGACTCGTGGTCGTTACGCAGCTCGATCGCCCGGCGGAGCTGCTGATTCCGGAGAATGAGTTGCCGCTGCTCCAGCAGCCGCCGAACCCGAGCGATGACATCGTCCAGCATGAGAGGTTTGACGACGTAATCACACGCGCCGAGTTGGAGAGCCTGCACGGCAGACTCGGTGCTCCCAAAAGCGGTGATCAGCAGCACCAGCGTCTGCGGACTTACCTGACCCGCCTGTCGGAGCAAGTCCAAACCGCTAAGCCCCGGCATCATGATGTCGGTGACAAGAACGTCGATATCCTGAGTCTGGAGATGCTCCAGCGCGCTGCAACCGTCAGCGCATGCCACCACGCGCCAGCCCTCGTCCGACAAAACTTGGGCCAGCGATTCACGCAGCGACGTCTCATCGTCGGCAACGAGAATAGTAGGAGTCATGATCCTGCCCCCAACGAACGTACGGCATATCGGCGCTCTGCCCGTGCCGGGCCGCTTTGAACGCGATCGATCGGCAAGCGGACGTGCACCGTAGTGCCGGTCGGATCGTTGCGTTCGATGACAATACGACCCCCATGCTCGTGCATGATCCGCGCGCTCACCGCCAGGCCCAGTCCCGTCCCTTTGCCGATTTCCTTGGTGGTGAAGAAAGGCTCGAATACGTGCGGCAACGCATCAGGCGGAACGCCCGAGCCCGTATCTCGGAAGCTGACCGTCAGGTGATCCACATCGATGCTTGTCGTTATCGTCAGACGACCGTCTCCGTTCATCGCATCGAACGCGTTGTATACGATGTTCAAGAAGACCTGTAGAAGCTCCTCCTTGATCCCGAAGATGTGCAGGCCGGTGGGCTCATCGCCCCATTCAAGCTGCACGCCACGGCTGCGCCGATCGAACCGGGCCAGCTTGGCTACTTCGTCGATTACTTCATCCAGGCCGAACAGTTCCTGCAGCCGTGGTCCAGGGCGACTGAAGTCGGACATCCCTCGCACGATCCTGCTGATGCGATCGACGTGCCTGTGAATCAACGCGAGCTTGTCGCGCGGCCATTCACCGTCGACCCGCCGATGGAGTAGCTGCACCAACGCGGAAATGGACGCCAGCGGATTGCCGATCTCGTGGGCCACGCCGGCAGCCATCTGGCCAATGGCGGCCATCTTCTCGCTTTCAGCCATCTGCTGCTGGTTGGCCCTTTGCTGCTCGGCCTCCCGACGCACGAGAAACAGCATGTTGTTCAGCTCCTCGGCTGCCTCCGTCGCGTCGTCCGGACAGCTAAGCTGAAACACCTTGCACGCTCGACAGTCGCCCAGTTCCCCCCGTCGATCACAGGCCCGCGGATGATCCTCTTGCAGCGCCCGTTGCAGTTGCCAGCAGCGCACGCCTCGCCAACCGGCAGTGATACACTGATCGTTGCGACACCCCAGCACCTGCCAACAGGTCACCAAGTGCGGGTTGTCGAACTGATACTCCGGCTCGGAAGGATCCTGCGCCGCCCGAATCAACCTGGCCAAGTCCTCCGCCGTACGCCGTGCGCGAGCGATACGCCGCGTCGCGACGAACCGCCCGGCTGTGCCCGCCAGTATCCCCGCGACACCGGCCACCGCGAACGACCCCACCGACATGGAAACCGTCAGCGGGCCGGCCCACAGACCCCAGGCCACCGTGGCCACGACTACGGCCAGAAAGCACACCCCTGCCCCCGACCACCACCAGTGACCAGACCGCAGTACCACGCTCGTGCCGTGGCCTCCCCCATTGGCATGACTTCCCGAAAGCCTCGCCACCACTGCTTCGCCGGCACCACCGGGATCGGCGATGCAGATTCCGACCCGGGAGTCCGACTCGGTTCGCCCCCTGGCACCGGCAAGCTCCGCTCTCTCGCCACCCGCACCAGCCTCTCCGCCCACTGGCAGCAGGGCGACGCCGGCGCCCGCGTTAGCAGCACTATGATTGGTCCTCTGCAACACCGTCCGGCCCCGTAACTCGAAGCGGCCTTGCCCTCCGACCGGTCACAAAAGGCTCAGCATGAACCCGCTCCCATCATCGCCGACCCGACACACCAAACGCGTGTCCTAGGACTCACGCGCCCGGCTACCTGCCAGCAACGTCTCCATGACCTCACAACGACTGCAACGCTCTCGCTTCGCCACCCAACTGCCGGTTGGCTCCCCCCCGCACATGGTGCCCGTCAACAGCCAACATAGGTGGCCTTGGCCCGCTATGTGAGCATAGCACCACTGACGGCATTCGGCGTTGCATTCTTTCAATTCCCAACAACGTATGGAGTTCAGACGCCGCCCGTTGTGGTGAATTATCCAGTGCAGCAGCAGCAACCGCTCGACCGAGCTCGGCACGGCCCGCCACCCCTGCTCATAGCTGTGCAAAGCCCGCAATGAGATGCCCAGCGCCGCTGAGAACTGCTGCTGAGTCATTCCCATCTCGCGACGGAGTCGAGCGATATCCAGTTGAAATGCACCCGGGCCCACAGGCATGTCCCTGCCTCTAGAATATCACAATGTGATAGTAGGGTGTCGTCGGGCAGCCGTCAAGCTGCCCGCCAACCGCGCCGCAGGGTATCGCTCGCCGCTACGTTGTTTGCGGCCCCGGGCTCTGGCCCAGCAGGTCTGGACGACCCCCATAGGCAAGCTCGCCCCTCAGTACGGCCTTTCGGATGTGGGACTGGCGAAAGTCTGCAAGCGGTTTGACATCCCCCGGGCCGCCGGTCGGCTATTGGGCCGCCCCAGTCGCGGCCTGTATGCTGAACTGCCACCTCAGCCCGGCCATGCCCTCTGGATTGCCGTGTGGACGGGACCGATCCATCCTGACTCCGAACCGGGCCACTGGCTGGCGTGGGCACGCGATGTCGCCGGTCGACATAACCCAGTTCGCCCCGACGCAGCCGCCGGTGGCTAACAGCCAACCCGGTCATGCGGTCAGCCCCTGGCGCCCACGCCACTCAGCCGGCAAGTATGTCGCCCGACCAGCAGCGCGCCGTCGAGCTGTTGACCGACCTGGCGGAAGTGGCGAAGCCAACGAGCCCGTTTGCCGACTACACGCAAGAAATCCGAAGCCGGCACGGCAGGAAGCAGAACTTCATTCACCGTCTCGACCAGGCGGGGCTTTGAAACAGAGCCGACGTGTCCCGCCCGTCGCGAAGAGCTCGCGCGGCGATAGTCCGCATACATCTTGTGTACATCTCCGTCCCTGGTGGGGGAAGCACTACTTCTGCTGGTCCAAAGCCAGAGCACCGAAAAGCCCCTTGGCAACTTCAACGGCTGCTCGCTGTGCTCTTGTGGCGGCCCGGCCCTGCGGAGGCTACGTCAGCCCTCCTGCCCGATCAGATCGACAGTGGCGTCTACCAGGATGTCGCCGGCCTCGGGCGCCAACCAACTCGCCAGGCTGAACGTCGTCTCGTATCCGCCTCGCCTAAAGGCGTCTTGCGTCGGTATGTAACCCAGCCGACCGTTGGCATAGCAGACCACCAGCGCGTTCAGTGGCTGCGATCGTTGCTTGATCGCCAAGCCCAGCTCCACGAAACACTCGCCCCCATTGGCGGCAAACACGACGTCGTTAACGCGCAGCACCTGCACCTCGGCCGGTTCGCCCTTCATCTGATTGATCCGGTCCACCAACTCCGGGATCCCGCAGTCGTGCAGCTCCGGCTCGACGAACCGCTGCGCGCCGGGCCCGCTGGCATGGATTTGCTGGTCGGTCAGCGTTCGGCACGGCAGGAGAACGGTGGAAGCCCGCCCGGCAAGCTGTGCGCGCTGCGAGAACCGCATCTCTGCCAGAACGGCCATAACATCTTCGGCGAGAATCTGCCCGATGCCTTCCAACGACTGTCCTGTTCGCACATCGGTCGGGTCGTCAAAGTGAACGTTGCCCGACGCCCCTTGCAGAAAGAGGGGCACTCCACAGCCACGCGACTTCAGCTCGTCCGCCAGGGCGCCGGGGTATCCCGCCGACAGCGCGGTGTCGCCGCCATGATGGGTCGGATGGCACGTGAAGTTGACCAGCACGCCCAGCAGCTTCCCGTCCAACGACCGGGCGGCCAGCACCGCCACCTCCGGATCGATGGGGCCTTCTACGTACAGGGCCTGAGGGTCGGAGAAGCTGCCATGCGTTCGTACCGTGCCGTCGCGCATGACGACGCGGCGGTTGTGGGCCACCCGAAACTCAAAACATCGCCCGAAACCGATCTCTGCCTGGCGCCGATTGCCCAGAGCCGACCCGAAAACGGCAACCACCTTGTCGGCCAAAGTATCTACGTAGCGGGGATCCTGCCGAACAAACCCCACGTCATAGATAGCCGGGCCTGCGTGATTGTGAGTGGCGCATACCATCACCTTCTCGCCGGGAAAACCGTGCTCGGCAGAGATTGCAGCCCGAAGCCGCTCGACAAGCTCGGCAGGGACAAAGAGCGTGTCGAGCTGGATGAACGCGATCCGCTCGTCGCTCGTTTCGAACACGGCTGCACGGGCATACAGCAGGTCCAGCACATGGTCGGTTACGATGGTCCGGGGCCACCCGACCTTTTGCACCCCTACCGGCGGCGTGATATCGATCTCGGCAAATCCTGCCTGCACGGACATGGGCCTTCTCACTCCAGCCGTTCAAGCTGGTCCAGGTTTCCCATTACCTTGCGAATCCCTCGTGCGGTGGCCTCGGCCACTTCCGGGCCATTAGGTGATCGAAGGGGCGTCGTCATGCCCGTGTGCCAGTCGGCGTGTTTCTGTGCGACCGGGTATTGGTCCTGCCTGTACTCGACCGGACGAGAGTGAGGGCACTGCCACGGGCAACCTTTCCCATAGGCGTTTTTCGCCCGGAACACCGTCATGGCCGGCAGAATTGTCTTCTGCCACACCTCCGTCAAAACGCCCTCAGCCCGCATCGCCCGGATGAGGCGGTCGCGGAATGCCGACGCATCATGTGAGTGGCCCAGCGCCTCCATGTCAAAACGGATCGTGTAGTTGTACCAACAGTGTGTTCGTCCTTCGGGCTCGGCCGGCAGAATCAGCCCCCACGCGTCGACCAAGCACTCGGTCAAGCGGGTCGCGTTGATCCTTTGTTGAGCCAGATAGCCGTCTAACTTCTGTAGCTGGGCTCGCCCGAAGGCGGCCGGCAGATCGCTGTTGCGATACATCCAACCCAGGGCGTACGCGTGATAGTCGCGGTCTTCCAGTGGCGTGCGAGTCTCGCCGAACGACCACAGCGATTGAGCCGCCCCCAGCATCTGCTCGTCATCTGTGACGAACATACCGCCTTCGCCCGCACACAGGCACTTGTTCTGGTTGAAACTGAACGCGCCGCAGTGGCCCAGCGTACCCACTTTGCGGCCGGCGAAAGTCGCACCGTGCGCCTGGCAGGCGTCTTCGATGACCTTCAGGCCGCGCTTCGCCGCAATGGGCAGGATCTTCTCCATATCCGCCGGCAGGCCGTGAAGGTGTACCACGATGATGGCCCTGGTCTTTTCGGTAATGGCCTGCTCGATCGCGTCCGCGTCGAGATTCATGGTGTCCCAGTCGATGTCCACAAAAACTGGAATGGCGTTGTGATGCAGCACGCAGGTGGCCGAGCTAGACCAGCTATAGGCCGGCACGATCACCTCATCACCTGCCCCGCATCCGCTCGCCGCCAGACACATGTGCAGCGCCGCCGTGCCCGAGTTGGTGGTGATCGCGAAGCGGTTTCCGTTCCACGCGGCGAACTCCCTCTGGAAGGCCTCGCAGTTCGGCCCGAACGCATGCTTACCGCCCAGCAACGATTCGAGGACCATTTGCTGGTCTCGATCGTCGATCGGCGGCCAGCGCCGCACCATTCTTTCCGGCACCTCGCGCCGCCCGCCGAGCACAGCCAGCTTGTCTTTGGCCATCCGCATACTCCCCAAACGACATCAGGCCTGTACCGAGCAGCATGCCCCGGGTCAAGTCCCTGTGTCGCCGGGCACCCGAAGCGGGCAGATCGGAGCCTACGTGCCGCGACAAGCGGACCCAGAGAGCATGTTAGGATAACATTCGCCTGGGCAGAGATGGGACAGCAGACGGAATCCGGAGTCGCACGATTGTGGTAGCGCCGCCTCCAGGTTAGACTCGTCCGGACGTCTCTGGGGCGGGAAACGCATTTCCCGGCGCGAGCTTCGCCATTGCGGGAAGCCATGACAATGCAGGTGGGTCGGGGACCGATAGCGGCCCGTCGGCAGCGGACCCCCCCAGGACTATTCGACGGGCTTCGCCATGCCCTGCCAAGGCGGGGCGATAGCCGCCTGCGGGGCTTGTGCCGCCCAAAGGGGCGAGCTTATGTCGCGAGGACTTACCGTGAGCACAGAACTGAACCTTCGTTTTCCGGACGCCGACCACGTCATCGTCACCCTCGACAACGTCAAAGGCGGCTCACTTCCGTTCGTCGATCCCCTCACCGACAAGGACCGCGGCGACATTCAATGGTACGTCGAGTTGTATGGCGCCCACTCGCTGGGCGATCCGGACGACACGGAGGCCGCCCGCATCGCCGCCAGGCTATCCGAGTGGGGCAAGGCGCTGTTCGACGCGGTGTTCGGTCAGCGCGACGCGGCGCGCCTGTTCAATCGCTTTCAGGACGCCGAGCACGACACCCGCCTCCTGACGATCACCGCCGAGCACCCGGCGATACTCGCCCTGCCGTGGGAACTGCTCCATGACTCGGCGCCCGGCGGGGTCCACCTGTTCTACGAACACCCGCGCATCAGCATCCGCCGCCGCGTGGCGGGCGCTACGGGCGGGCGGGCGCCGTTCAAGATCGTGCCCAAGGATCAACTGCACCTGCTGTTCGTCGTCAGTCGGCCTGCCGACGCGGGATTTGTCGACCCCCGGGCCGACCCCGGCGCCGTGCTCGACGCGCTGGAAGAACACGCCCCGGGCCGCGTCACCTGGGAGTTCCTCCACCCACCCACGCTCGACGCGCTCGTTGAGCGACTCGAGGATACGACGCAGCCGGCTGTGGACATCCTGCACTTCGACGGCCACGGCGTGTTCGATCGCCGTGGTGGTCTGCCCAAACGCGCGAAGGAAGCAAAAGACCATCGCACCGGCCCCGTCGAGCAGTTCGTTCGCGAGAAGAAGGCCGAACCGCCTGACGACGCGAACTACCCACCCAATACGGGCTACCTGCTGTTCGAGAGCGCCGACGGTGAGTCCGATTTCGTCTCGGCCGACAGGATCGGCGCCAATCTCCATCGCCACAAGGTTCCGCTGGTGATCCTTTCCGCCTGTCAGTCGGCCGCCGTGGGCGACGACGATGCCGCCGAGCGCCCCATGGGCGGCGTGGCCGCCCGGCTGACGGCCACCGGCATCCCGGCGGTGCTGGCGATGAGCCACAGTGTGCTGGTCCACACCACGCGGGCGCTGTTCGGCGAGTTTTACAAAGACCTCGCCCACCACAAAGGCGTGGCCGAAGCGCTCGACAACGCCCGTCGCCACCTGGCCAACCACCCCGAGAAGTACGAGGTTCAGCGCGGTCCCGATCGCGTGCCGCTGAAGCTCTACGACTGGTTCATCCCCACGCTCTATGAGACCGCAGCCGACGCGGCATTGCTCACGCCGACTCCGTCGGAATCCGCCGCGGCTGAACCTGCCCGCCCGCCCTGGCGGCGGCATGGCGAACCGCCCGACGGCAGGCTGAGCGAAGCGCCCGAAGGCGGCTTTTTCGGCCGTCGGCGCGAGCTATGGCACATCGAGCGGTGGTTTGCCGACAAGACGCGCCGCATCACCATCACCGGCTTTGGCGGGCAGGGCAAGACGGCACTGGCCGAGGAGGCTGGCCGCTGGCTCGTCCGCACCGGGATGTTCCACACCGCCGTGGTTGTCGATTACTCGCGCGTGCAGAGTCGCGACGCCGTCGCGGTGGCCGTGACCAACATCGGATCGGTACTGGACGAGACCCTGATCGACGCCGACGCGGCCACCGAAGCGTTCGAGCGCACCCCTGCGCTGGTGATCCTCGACAACCTCGAAGCCCTCGCCCCCGAGCCCTTGCGCGAGCTGTTGGACGCGGCGGTGGGTTGGTCGCAGGCAGGCGGCTCGCGCGTGCTCTGCACGACCCGCCGGCCCGACTTCGGCCATCCGCAGTATCGCGTGCAAGGCACGCTCATCCACCGGCGCATTCAACTGGACGGTCTGGGCACCCGCACTTCGCCCGACGACCCGCTGGAATGGTTCGCCGAGCTGACCAAGCTGCCCCCCGCGCCCACCGTGCCCACCCCGCAGCGCGAGGAGCTTATCGACCTGTTCGACAAGGTGCGGTTCCACCCCCTCTCGATCCGCGTTCTGGCCCAGCAGCTCAAGACGCGCGAGCCTGGCGAACTCGGCAAGCGCTTGGAGCAGTTATTGACCGCCGCGGGCGCCGACGGCTCGGCCGCGGCCGCGCCGGATGAGGACACGCCCGTTACTCTGCTCGCCTCGGTAAGGCTGTCGCTTGACCGGGTGGACGAGGCGGCCCGCAAGGTGCTGCCGCGCCTGGGCGTGTTTCAGGGCGGGGCGATGGAGCCCGACTTGCTTGCCATCACCGCCCTGGGCGAGGGTAACGTGTGGCCCGCGCTGCGGGCTCAGTTGGAGGCTGCTGCGCTGATCGAGGCCGAGAGCCTGCCCGGGGTAACCGTGCCGTTCCTGCGGTTCCATCCCACACTGGCGCCCATGCTCTGGGCGCAACTGGGCGCCGACGAGCGGGCCCTATTGAGCGCCGCCCATCGCAAGCGGTATTACGCCCTGGCCAATTACCTTTACCGTGAAGACAGCACCACGCCGCACCAGGCGCGGGCCATCGCCCTGCGAGAGCTGCCCAACCTGCTGCACGCCGTGCATGCCGCGCTCGCCGCGGGCGAGCCCGAGGCGGTGGACTTCGCCAACAGTGTGAACCTCTTCCTGGGATGTTTCGGGCTCACGCAGGAGGGCGAAGCCCTGCTCGCCAAGACACACGCGACGGCCGGCGAGGTGGGCTCGGACGCATGGTATCTGGCACAGTCCAACCGGGGCGAGCAGTTGTTTGAAGCCGGCCAAGTGCCCGAGGCGGTGGAGGTATTCCAGACCGTCCTGGCGCAGTTGGGCGACAAGTCCAGTCATTGGCGAGCGGTGACCCTGGGCCGCTTGGGCCGGTGCTTGGGTGCAGGCGGACGCCCAAAACTGGCTGAAAAGCACCTCCGCGACGCCATCGCCGTGCTCGACAAGCTGGAACAGACGAACGACGTGAAACAACTACGGAGCGTATGCCTGACCGATCTAGCCGACGCGCTGCGGGACCAAGGGCGGTATGCCGAGGCGCGGAAGGCATACGAAGATGGTCTTGATGTAGCCAAGGACTCGCGCCATCTGCGAGCACAGGGCGTAACGCTCGGCCAACTCGGGACACTCGCGCTACGGGAGGGCGAGTTGAGAGACGCGGAGCAGCGTTACCGCGCCGCCCTCGCCCTGTTCCAGCAGTTGGGCGAGCCGGCGATGGAAGCGGGCGCTTGGCATCAGCTAGGCATAGTCTTCGAGGAAGCGCGGCAGTGGGACCAAGCCGAGAGGCACTTTCGGGAGTCGGCGAGAATTCAGGAAGAGCACCGCAATCTGGGCGCAGCGGCGCAGACCTGGAACCAGTTGGCCATTGTGAGCGGCATGGCCGGCAAGGCGGACGCCGCGGAGATGTGGTTTCGCAAGGTCATTGAGGCTTTTCGGGGTGTCGGCGACAACGTGAGTCTGTGCGGGTCGCTGAGCAACCTCGCCGCTCTCCTGCGAACGCAGCCGGGGCGGCTGAGCGAGGCCAGGGGACTGGCGGAAGAAGCCTTGGTCGTCAAGAAAACACTGGACCCCGGCGCGGCCGAGATCTGGAACACCTACAACATACTGGGCAACATCGCGAACAAGGAAGCCGCCGCCAGTTCTGACGACAGGCGGAGGACGGAACTGCAAGCCGAGGCCCGCGAGTACCGCCGCCTCGCCCGCGACGCCAAACGCGCGTTCCCCGGCACGCAACAGGAACTCAAGCGCCACGCTCCTTTGATTCTTGGCGTCGTCGTGGCCGTCCACCAACCAGAGCAGCGCCCTCGACTCAAGGAAATCTTGCGGGACTACGATGACCCGAGCTGGAAAGAGATGATCGGGGCCATACACCGCATTCTCAATGGTGAACGCGACGAAGACGCCCTCTGCGAGGGTCTGGACTCGAAAGACTCTATCATCATCGCAACCATCCTCGCGGGCCTGGCCGACCCGTCGACGTTGGCGCCGCTCCTGCCAAGTCAGGATCAAGAGGAAGAATAATCAGACTCGCCTCGCTGGCTTGAGCAGACGCCAGACTCTCCGCCCTGCACAATGACCGGTCCGGACCGGCCATTCCCCCCCCATCACCTGTGACGCGGTCGCTCGCCCGGCTCCTGCACAAAAACCGGCCGTTTTGTGGTAGAATGACGCCGACGTGTGCCACTGCTCTTGAGCAGTGCGCCGGACGGCAAGCCGTCGGAGAGCTTGTTTTTCAGACAGGGCTTGTCTGGATGGCGGAAGAATGGGCAGATCGTTTGGGTGGGCAATCGGCCGGGCAATCACCGTGGGCTGACTGTCGGCTGGCACACCATCGAACTGAAGGTCCTGGTGACGACGCCATACGGCACGATCGACGATTGGGATTTTGCCCAACTGCACATCATGCTGGCGGGCGATCTGGACGGCGACGACGACGTCGACCTAAGCGACCTGGCCGCGTTTGTGGCAGCCATGAACGGACCGAATGTCGCGCCCGGCGACCCCAAGGCCGACCTCGACGGCGACGGTGACTGCGACCTGGACGACTACGTCGATCTCGCGGCTGCGTTCACCGGTTTGCTTTAACATGTGAGCAGCCGTTGCGGGCCGCTCTATCACTGCCGGACGAGTCGTCTCGCCCACACACCCGGCACCGACTTCGTGTTGCGATCGGGTAGCCGGGTCGGTTGCCCTGACCCGGCTCCCACACCACCGTACGTACGGTTCCGTATACGGCGGTTCACGAGGAACACGCAAGACGTCGATGCTCTTCCATCAGGCTGATGAGGCCCA
>Ga0307376_10000210_pt1 | contig 79431 bp, 69 predicted proteins | sample TR2MG_FD_202536 | JGI IMG/M metagenome (GOLD analysis project Ga0307376, IMG submission 202536) | Soil microbial communities from Risofladan, Vaasa, Finland - TR-2 | ecosystem: Environmental > Terrestrial > Soil > Coastal area > Acid sulfate soil | place: Finland: Risofladan, Vaasa | collected...
TTGTCTGACGACCATAGCGAGTTGGCCCCACTCCTTCCCATCCCGAACAGGACAGTGAAACGACTTAGCGCCGATGATAGTGTGGATTACCCATGTGAAAGTAGGTCATCGTCAGACTCCTTAAAAGTAACAAAGCCTTCTTCGTGAAGGCTTTGTTGTTTGTGTGTGCCGCCCGAATCGCTTTGACAAATTTGCAGTCATTTCCGATAATGCGCGCCGGTTTTGATGTACGTATCAAGTATGGGTCGTTAGCTCAGTTGGTAGAGCAGTGGACTCTTAATCCATTGGTCGAAAGTTCGAATCTTTCACGGCCCACCAATAAAATCAAGGCTTGCAGCGATGCAGGCCTTTTTTATTTCCTGGTAATCGTAAAGCAAGCCCTAAACATCTATCAGCGAGCGATCTGACACATCGCAATGGCTAGGTGGTCATGCGTGTTCTGCAGCCTGCACTGTATTTGCTACCAGCATGGTGATGGTCATGGGGCCGACGCCGCCGGGAACCGGGGTGATCCAGCCGGCGACTTCCTTTACAGAATTGAAATCCACATCACCACACAGTTTGCCGTCGGGTAGGCGGTTGATACCGACGTCGATTACCGCCGCTCCGGGTTTAACCATGTCGCCGGTAATCATTTTTGGCTTGCCGGTGGCAACCACCAGAATGTCGGCGTCACGCGTATATTTGGCGAGATCAACCGTCTTCGAGGTGCAGATGGTGACGGTGGCGTTTTGCTGCAGCAGCATTAGCGCCATCGGTTTGCCGACGATGTTGCTGCGGCCGACTACCACGGCATGCTTACCTTCAATGCTTACACCGTATTTTTCCAGCAGCTTCATCGCGCCGTAAGGAGTGCAGGGTGCGAAGCGCATGTTGCCGGTAACCAGCGCGCCGACGTTTACCGGGTGGAAGCCATCCACATCCTTGTCCGGGCTGATGGCTTCGAGCACCTTACTACTATCGATGTGTTTGGGCACAGGCAGTTGTACGAGAATGCCGTGTATCTTGGGGTCAGCGTTCAGCTCGGCGATCTTCGCCAGCAGCGTGGCTTCGGGCGTATCAGCGGACATGACGACGTGTTCGGAATGCAGACCTAGTTCGGCGCAGGCCTTCACCTTGTTAGCGACATATATCTTGGAGGCCGGGTCTTCACCGACGATGATGACTGCCAGTCCCGGCGTAATGCCGCGTGTCTTGAGCGCGTCGGCGCGTTCCTTCCACTCGGCGCGTACTTGCTGGGCGATAGTTTTGCCGTCGATAATTTGTGCTGTCATGCTTTACTCCCGTTATTTGCTCATGGATATTTTCTGGTACTGTTCGAGGCCATGCATGATTTCCGCATGAGCTTCTGTGATGCCCTGCCAGCCCTTTATTTTGACCCACTTACCAGGCTCCAGAGCCTTGTAGAGTTCGAAGAAATGCTTGATCTGCTCAAGTGTGATTTTTGGCAAATCCTCATAAGACCGGACATCGTGGTATAGCGGAGTCAGTTTGTCGGAAGGAACGGCGACAATTTTGGCGTCGCCGCCGCTTTCGTCGTCCATGCTCAGCATGCCGACCGGGCGACAGGGAATAACCGCGCCATGCACCACCGGAAATGGGGTGACCACCAGCACATCCACCGGATCGCCGTCATCCGCGATGGTTTCCGGAATGAAACCGTAATTGCACGGGTAGCGCATCAGGGAGGAAATGAAGCGATCCACGATCAGCACACCTGAGACTTTGTCTACCTCGTATTTTACCGGGTCGGCGTGTTTGGGAATTTCGACGATGACATTACATTCGTGGGGCAGATTGTCGCCGGGGCGGACATTTAACAAACTCATGCGGTTCCTTAAGATTGAAGAAGTGAAAACCCCGCAATTATAAGCGATGCAGCCAGTGACCTGTATTCGGTTTACAATATGCCCACACTATTACCGAGGAGATGATGCTATGACTGTGCAGAAAAAACTAGTCGGCAAGATGGTGATCGGCCAATCGGGCGGCCCCACCGTCGTCATCAATCAATCGCTGGTGGGTGCGGTGCTGGCGGCACGCAAACAACCCAACATTACCGGCATTCTCGGCGCGCGCCACGGCATTGCCGGGATCATGAAGGAAGATTTCATTGATCTAACCGAGCAAAGTGTCGCTCAGCTTGAACAGATCGCCAATACGCCGGCGGCAGCACTGGGATCGGTGCGCCTCAAGCCCGGCAAGGCCGAATGCGAAAAAGTGTTCGAGGTGTTCAGGAAAAATGACGTGCGCTATTTCTTTTATATTGGCGGAAACGATTCTGCCGAGACAGCACACATCATTGCCGAAATGGCGAAAGAAGCGAATTATGACTTTTGCACCGTGCATATTCCCAAGACTATCGATAATGATCTGAAAGTCACCGACCACTGCCCCGGTTTTCCCTCGGCAGCGCGCTTTGTGGCGCTGGCCTTTATGGGTGATGACCGTGACAATCGCGCATTACAGGGTATCAAGGTCAACGTAGTGATGGGGCGCAGTGCCGGATTCCTGACGGCGGCATCGGCGCTGGCGCACCAGGTGGAAGACGACGGACCGCATCTGATCTACCTGCCGGAGCGCGTGTTCGATACGGAGAAATTCAAGCAGAATGTGCGCGATGCGGTGGCGAAATATGGTCGTTGCGTGATTGCCGCTTCTGAGGGTATCGCCGACAAGGACGGCAACCCGATCGCCACCAGCGGCGAACGCGATTCACACGGCAACATCCAGCTTTCCGGTAGCGGCGCGCTGGGCGACACACTGGCGGCGCTGGTGAAGGAAGCTTTCCCCGGGCAAAAAGTGCGGGTGCGCGCCGACACCTTCGGCTATTTGCAACGCTCCTTCCCCACGATTGTTTCTCCGGTGGATGTTAAGGAAGCGCGTGAAGTTGGCGAGCACGCGGTGAATCATGCCGCCAGCACCGGACAGGCAGGCTCTGTAGCGATCCGTCGCCTGAGCAGCAAGCCATATTCCAGCGAGTGTTTCATCACGCCGCTGTCGTCCGTGGCACGTGTGGCCACCGAGATGAAAGATGAATATATCAATGCGGCGGGTAACGGTGTGACGCAGGCGTGGATCGATTATGTGGCACCGCTGGTTGGCGAGCTGCCGAAGATGGGGCGATTGTAGCCGTGGCATAAAGGCAAGGACGGGATGTTTCGTTTTCGCGCCCATGTCGGCTTTCATGCTAAAGATGAATATGCATCGCCTTTGCCACCACATCATGGGTCAGATGCGGCGCGAATAATTCGATGAAATCGTAAGTATAGCCGCGCAGATATTCATTTTTGCGGATGGCAATACGCGTGGTACTGGGTTTGAATAAATGTCCTGCATCCATCATGCGCAAGTGCCTGTCACGTTCCGGGATGAAGGCCATTTTCGCCAGAATGCCGATACCCAGCCCTAACTCAACATAGGTCTTGATTACATCCGCATCAATTGCCGTGAGTGCGATATTCGGTTGAATGTTTGCCGACTCGAATGCCGCGTTAATCTTGCCGCGACCGCTGAACGCAAAATCATAGGTAATGATCGGGTATTGTGCGATTTTTGCCAGCGTTAGTTTTTTTTCTTCCAGCAAGAGGTGGCGCGGTGGAGTAATTACGCAATGGTTCCATTCGTAGCACGGCAGCGTTACGAGGTCGTCATACAGAGACAGGCTTTCGGTGGCGATACCCACATCGGCTTCTCCGCTTAGCACTTGTTCGGCAATCTGGGTCGGGTTGCCCTGGTGCAGCCCCAGCTTTACTTCAGGATAGCGTTTGGCAAATTGTTTAATCGTCGGCGGTAAAGCATAGCGCGCCTGGGTGTGGGTGGTGGCGATGGTTAGGTGGCCGCTATCTTGCGAATGAAATTCCTGCCCGATTTGCCTGAGATTTTCTGCATCGTGCAACATGCGCCGGGCAATATCCAGAACGGCTTTGCCTGGCTCGGTAATGGCAACGATGCGTTTGCCGTTGCGTACGAATATCTCGATGCCCAACTCTTCCTCCAATAGCCTGATTTGCTTGCTGATGCCTGGCTGCGAAGTGTACAGAGCAGCTGCCGCATCGGAGATATTCAGCCCCTGGTGCACGATTTCATTCAGGTAACGCAATTGCTGCAAATTCATGTCGTTTCCTAATATCCAATAGTTATATAACTCTAACATAAAAGTATTTGAAAATATAAGGTTCGCAAACTAGAATGCGCGCCATGAATTATTCGGGGCGGTAGTGCATGGACTGGATGTACACATTGTCCGGGTTTCTGGTCGGGTTGATCGTCGGCATCACTGGCGTGGGTGGTGGTTCGTTGATGACGCCGTTGCTGGTGCTGGTCTTCGGTATTTCCCCGGTGACCGCAGTCGGCACCGACCTGCTGTATGCCTCGCTGACCAAATCGCTGGGCGGCTGGGTGCATGCGCGGCGCGGTTCGGTTGACTGGAAAATTGTCAGGTTGCTTGGCTTGGGCAGCCTGCCTGCCGCCGTGATCACGATAGCCTTGCTGAAACATCTTGCGCTGGACGAAAAAGTATTGCACAGCCTGGTGACCGGTGTGTTGAGCGTGGCTTTGCTGCTGACTGCGGCAGCCCTGTTGCTGAAAGACTGGATCAAGAAGCTTGCGCGGCGCAGAGATGGCACAGTGTATGAATTGCACCATCGCTATCTGCCTGCCGCGACGATTACGACGGGCATCGTCGTCGGAGTGCTGGTGACAATTTCTTCGATTGGCGCGGGTGTGCTGGGTACGGTTGCTCTGTTGTTTCTGTATCCGCGCATGCCGGCGGTAAAGGTGGTAGGTACCGACATTGTTCATGCCGTTCCACTGACTGCGCTGGCCGGTATGGGGCATATGGCATTGGGCACGGTAGATACGGTGCTGCTGGCCGGATTATTACTTGGCTCGTTGCCCGGCATCTATATCGGCAGTCACCTGAGTGCGATGGTACCGGAAAAAGTATTGCGCCCTCTGTTGGCGACCATGTTGTTGATTATCGGTGCCAGAATGGCGCTGCATTAACCGGAATGTAATAAAGGAAAAACACGATGAGTGTAAACGTGCAAAATTTAGCTGACCTGGCGGAAATCGACCGCTTTGAACAGACCATTCAGGCTTTCAACGCCGGCAGGTTGGACCTTGACCGTATGACAGCGGCACGCTTGCAGCATGGTGTGTACGGCCAGCGTCAACAGGGTGTGCATATGTTTCGCATCAAAGTGCCCGGCGGGCGTGCGACGCCGGAGCAACTGGAGGCAGTTGCGGATGTCACTGAAACTTACTCGCAAAAAGGTATTGCACATATCACCACACGCCAATCGATCCAGACGCATTTTGTTCCGCTCGATAGCACACCTGCCGCGATGCGTCGCATCGCCGACGCGGGTATGACCACGCGCGAGGCCTGCAGTAATACGGTGCGCAATATGTCGGCCTGCGGCTTGTCGGGCGTGTGTCCGCACGAGCATGTTGATGTAACGAAGCATCTGGACGGCGCGGCAAGGCATTTTTTGCGCAACCCGCTCAACCAGCAAATGCCGCGCAAATTCAAATTCAGTTTCTCGGCTTGCGAGACGGATTGCGCGCAGGCGATGCTGCATGATTGCGGTGTGGTGGCGGTCAACAGGAACGGGCAGCATGGCTTCATGGTCAAGGCGGGCGGGGGGCTTGGGCACAAGCCGCGCGAAGCAATTGTGGTCGAGGAATTTATTTCGGAGCGCGAGTTGCTGTTTTCGCTGGAAGCGCTGGTGGCATTGCACAATAAATATTCCGACCGCACCAAGCGCGCCAAGTCGCGAGTCAAGTTTCTGATCGAACGTTTTGGCGAGCAGGGTTTTGTGGAAAAGTATCGTGAGGAATTCGAGCGTACCAAACAGGCACTCGCCGCACAGGCCTATCCACAGGGCGAATGGCGTCAGCCGACTGATGGCGAAATTCCCGGGCCCGGTGCACCGCGCAAGTTGTACGCGCAACGCCAGACAGGATTGTTCGTGCTGCCGGTGGCATTACCGATCGGTGACATCACGCCGACGCAATTGCGCGGCATCGCCGCATTGTTGCGCGCGCACGGGCTGGATGAAATTCGCACCACGCAGGATCAGAACCTTTCCATCTTCAACGTGCCGCAGGCCAGCGTGGCTGCGTTGCGCAGCGGATTGGCCGGATTGGGGCTGCACGAACCGATCGCCGGGGATAACGTGGTGGCGTGCCCGGGAACTTCTACCTGCCGTCTTGGCATCACCGCCAGCCCGGTGATTGCGCCACAATTGTCCGGGGGCAAGGCTGATTTGCGCGTCCGTGTGTCGGGTTGCCACAATGGTTGTGCGCAGCCGGAAACTGGCGACATTGGTATTTATGGGGAAGGCAAACGCATGCACGGCAAGCTGGTGCCGCACTATCAGATGTACTTTGCCGGCAGCGGTATGCAGGGTGGTGCGCTGGCCCTGAAAGGTCCTGCGTTGCCGGTAGCGCGTATCAAGCAGGCCATCGAGCGTGTGCAGGCGGCACATCTCGCCAGCGGCGAGACCAGTTTCTTCGTCTGGGCGCGTGCGCAAGCCCCGGACTATTTCGCGCAACTGCTGGCCGACTTGGCCGAAGTGAAGGCCGAAGATTTGCAATCGGTGATGAGCGATTACGGCAGCACCAGTGATTTCCGCGTGCTGAATCTGGGCGGTGGCGAATGCGCAGGCGTATCACAGGTGCTGATTGGCGCGAATTTCTTTGAGGCGGCGCATGAGCGTGAATACCGTAATGCATTGGTGTTTCAGCGCAAGTATGACGAGGCGGTGCATTGCAACGAGGCGATCCTGCGCCTGCTTGGCTCGGGTATCGTGCAGTTGCTGGAGGGAGTGCACAACGGCGATTTGAACCAGCTTGCCGCGCAACTGCGGGAGCTGACGCCTGTAGAGTTGGCCGATGAATTCGCTCAGGCAGCAGACAGCCTTGCCGGTGACACAGAAATCGATGCTGAAATGCTCACGGCAATCAGTGCGGCGGTAGACGGTTGGACGGCCAAAGCGGCAGCCTTCGCATCGCAAAAGGACGCGCAGCTTGACCTGACGGAGGCCTTGCCCAAATGAGCCTGCAACCGAAAATCGAACAGGTTGTCACCGTACTGCAACAGGCTGTGCGTGATTTTGCACCGGTATGTTTCGCCAACAGCATGGGGGCGGAAGACATGGTGCTGACCGACTTGATCGCCAAACACCAGCCGAATATCGAGATGTTCAGCCTTGATACCGGACGTCTGCCGCAGGAGACCTACGATCTGATGCAGGAGGTGCACCGGCGCTACAGTGTGCCGCTGAAAATTTATTTCCCGGACTGCACGGCGGTTGAAGAGTATGTTGTGCAGAACGGTGTGAATGCTTTTTACGACAGCGTGGAATTGCGCAAACGTTGCTGCCACATCCGCAAGGTCGAGCCGCTGCAGCGCGCCTTGGCAGGCAAGCACGCGTGGATCACCGGGATGCGCCGCGAGCAGGCCATCACACGCGGCAGTTTGGAAGTATCGTCGTTCGATGCCGATCACGGCCTGCAAAAATTCAACCCGCTGCTGGACTGGACGAATGCCGAAGTATGGGAATACATCAAACAAAACGATGTGCCGTACAATAAGCTGCATGACCGTTTTTATCCGAGTATCGGTTGTGCGCCCTGCACGCGCGCTGTCACACCGGGCGAAGACATCCGCGCCGGAAGGTGGTGGTGGGAGGATGCAGAGGGTAAGGAATGCGGGTTGCATGTTGTTGAAAATATGCCATTGAAACGGATATAGCCGTAGGTATTCCATTATTCCGGTTTACGCCGGAATAATGGAGCAGTTTTTGAAATTGATAGCGAAAGAGAAAAATGAGCAGTCACACTTTCACCCATCTGGACGCTTTGGAAAGCGAATCCATTCACATCATGCGCGAAGTCGCGGCGGAATGTAAAAATCCCGCACTGCTGTTTTCCGGCGGCAAGGATTCCATCGTGATGCTGCGTCTGGCGGAAAAGGCATTTCGCCCGGCGAAGTTTCCCTTTCCGCTGGTGCATATCGACACCGAGCACAACTTTCCGGAAGTGATTGAGTGCCGCAACAAACTGGCCGCAGATCTGGGCGAGCGGCTCATCGTACGTTCGCTGGAGGATTCCATCAAACGCGGCAGTATCGTCATCAAGGATCCGGATTTGCCGCGCAACCCTTACCAGTCAGTAACACTGCTGGAGACCATTGCCGAGTTCGGCTTCGACGCCTGCATGGGCGGCGCACGGCGCGACGAAGAAAAAGCGCGCGCCAAGGAACGTATTTTTTCATTCCGTGACGAATTCGGCCAGTGGGATCCGAAAAATCAACGTCCGGAATTGTGGGACATCTACAACACCCGCACCCATGCCGGCGAAAATATCCGCGTATTTCCGATCAGCAATTGGACCGAGATGGATATCTGGGAATATATCGACCGCGAGAAGCTGCATATTCCGGAGATCTACTACGCACATGAACGCGAAGTGGTCCGGCGTGGCAACGCGGTGATCCCGGTATCGCATCTGGTGCAGCCGAAGCCGGGAGAAAAGGTCGAGACGGTATCGGTGCGCTTCCGCACTGTGGGTGACATGACCTGCACCGCACCGGTGGAATCCACCGCGCATACGCCGGGGGAAATCATCAGGGAAACCGCGATCACGCGCATCACCGAACGCGGCGCGACGCGCATGGACGACCAGACCTCGGACGCTTCGATGGAGCTGCGCAAGAAGGAAGGCTACTTTTAAGATGTAGGAGCACGCCCTGCGTGCGATGTTGAAATTTCCAATTCGCACACAGGGTGTGCTTCTACAAAAAACAGAATGAGGCTACACAATGAATAACGTCACACAACTACTCCGTTTTATCACCGCAGGCAGCGTGGACGACGGCAAGAGCACGCTGATCGGGCGGTTGTTGCACGATTCCAAATCCATCTTTGAAGATCAGCTCTCGGCAATTTCAAAAACCAGCGAAAAGCGCGGTATGGCTGCCGTCGATCTGTCGTTGTTGACCGACGGTTTGCAGGCGGAGCGCGAACAGGGTATTACCATCGATGTCGCCTATCGCTATTTTGCGACGCCCAAGCGCAAGTTCATCATCGGCGATACGCCGGGACACGAGCAATACACGCGCAACATGGTTACGGCCGCTTCCACCGCCAATCTTGTCATTATTCTCATCGATGCACGCAAGGGTGTGTTGACACAGACGCGTCGCCATACTTACCTTGCCAGCCTGGTCGGCGTGCCGCATATTGTGCTGGCAGTCAACAAGATGGATATGGTGGATTATTCGCAACAGAAATTTGATTCCATTGTGGCGGAGTATCGTGCTTTTGCCGCACAATTCGGACTGCATGATGTGACCTGCATCCCGCTATCCGCGCTGAATGGCGACATGGTGGTAGAGCGCGGCGGGAATCTGAATTGGTACAAGGGGCCGGCTCTGCTGGATCTGCTGGAGAAGGTCGAGATCAACAACGATCTTAATGCCACCGACTTTCGCTTTCCGGTGCAATGGGTATGTCGCCCGCAGACCGAAGAATTTCATGACTTCCGCGGCTACATGGGGCGCATTGAATCGGGCGAGATCGCGGTCGGCGAAGAAATCACCATCCTGCCCGGTGGACGCACGACGCGTATCAAGGAAATTGTCACCTATGATGGCAAGCCGCAGCGTGCTTACGCCCCGCAGTCGGTAACGCTGACGCTGACCGATGAGATTGATATTTCACGTGGCGATATGTTCGTCAAAAAAGACAATCTTCCGACTGTCGCCAAGGAGTTTGAGGCGATGCTGTGCTGGCTCTCCGAAACCCCGCTCGACAAGAATCGCAAATACTTCGTCAAGCACACCACACGCACGGCAAAGTGCCTGTTTTCGCGTATCGATTATCGTGTGGATGTGAACACGCTGGAGCAGCACCCTGTTGCAGTGCTGAATATGAACGACATTGCGCGCGTCGCGCTGAAAGTCCAGCAACCGCTGATGATCGATCATTACCTGATCGACCACGGTACCGGCAGCTTTATCGTGATTGATGAGGCAACCAATAACACCGTTGCGGCAGGAATGGTTGTTTAGTGGCGGGTGCACCAGACGTATTCCAGGCCTGATTTAACAGGCTAACACGCGGCTCAGCAGCGCAATGCGGCGGTTGTGTGTTATCTTTCCGCCATGAGCCTGCTTGCCCTGATTGCCGCACTGCTGCTGGAGCAACTTCACCCGCTTTCCTCGCGTAAATATTTGCAGGGCTGGTTGTCCGGCTACGTCAGTTTCTTTCAGCATCACTTCAACGGTGGCGAGCGCAAACACGGGAAAATTGCCTGGCTGCTGGCGGTATTGCCGCTGCTGGCCGCTGTCGTTGTGCTGTATGGGCTGCTGTGCCGGATGCATCCAATTTTTGCCTGGGCGTTCAACGTGCTGGTGCTATATCTCACCATGGGTTTTCGCCAGTTCAGCCATTACTTCACCGATATTCACCAGGCGTTGCGCGACGACAGACTGGATGAGGCACGCAGCCTGCTGTCCCGCTGGCGCGGTATTCATTCGCATGAGCTGAATACGGAAGAGGTTGCGCGCATTACCATCGAAGAGGCACTGATCGCCTCACACCGCAATGTGTTCGGCGTAATTGTGTGGTTTGTGCTGTTCAGCGCAGTTGGCCTGGGTGGCGCGGCGGGCGCACTGATGTACCGTCTCGGGCAATTTCTGCGTGCCCGTTGGGATGATGAGGATGCCGGTGAACCGGATGAGTTTGGCAGCTTTGCACGGCGCGTATTTTATCTGCTGGAATGGCTGCCGGTCCGCATGACCGCAGCGACATTTGCCATCGTTGGCAATTTTGAAGACACCGTATATTGCTGGCGCACCCAGGCGGCCAACTGGCCGGATCATGAAGCCGGAATACTGCTGGCCAGTGGCGCAGGAGCGTTAGGTGTGCGCCTTGGGTTGCCGATTCCGCAAGGTGGCCAGTTGCTGGATCGGCCGGAATTTGGCGTTGGTGACGATGCCGATGTTGATTTCATGCGCAGCACCATCGGGCTGGTGTGGCGCTCGGTGGTGTTCTGGCTGATTCTATTGTTGCTACTGACACTGGCAAGTTTGCTGGGTTAGCACTGCTTGTGTTTCTTTGATATATTTTGGCGAAGATATGAAAAGCCCTGCAGGTGACAGCCACGCGGATATACTGACTGAGTTCTAGTCGGTCTTTGTAGTCAGCCGCCACTTCTTTGAACTTCCGTTTTCGACCCGTTGCAGTCTTTCGTAATTTAGGAAAGCGGAAGTTCAGTATCATCCCAAGTTCGAACAGAAAAAGCGCTGATCAAATGAGTCTACCGAGCCCATTTAATTAATGCTCTTTGAATGTTTATATTTATGAATTAAGTGCCAAAATCCAATGACAAGATTGTTGCTTTTATTTTTAAGCATAAATTTGATATTTGCATCGCTTTTGTCTTCGATGGTATTTTTGAAATGGATTCGAAACCATCACCGGTAGCCAAGTCAAATATTTCGAGTTGGAAATTTTCAATTTTTTGCATTTCCGAGGTTGCTATATTGTTTTTTAAACAAGAACTAATAAGTCTAGTGTAAGTTGAAATAAGTCGTATCTTTGTCTTAATTGATATTTCAGCCGCTTGTGTTTCTAATTTATCTTTCTCGTTGTATTCTCGAAGCCAATAATTAACGGCGACTGATTCAATGCCACTTGTTAAGGTGCTAAGCGCTAAACAAGCACCTGATAGTTTTTGTTTTTTTTCAGCCATTCTCCAATGGAGATAATTGAAAAAATACGCAGAAGATGCGCCGATGACTACAATGAATACTGCAAATGATGCTTGTAGCAAAGTTAATTCATTGGGCGGCTGAAGTGATGAAGATAATGTCTCCGTAAGCTGTTTTAATGCATCAACAATATCTGCTACCGGTAAAGAGCTAGCCTCAGCAACATTAGCGTCAATCGGAGCTGAGCTATTAATGATGCATACATCGGCTTCTAGGGGGGGGGCTTTATTCCCCATACTAGCTCTCCTTTGACCTTGTCGGCTTATACTCCTCCTCCTTGAATTTAGAATTTTTTATGTATGTTATTATTTTATTTTTATAAAATTCAAAATCAGCGTCAGAGTAGTCTATTACGATTTTCTCTAATAGATTCTGACTAGATATATATCCGTACTTAACCATACCCGCAAATCCTTCTGACAGGAATGATGACCCGTAGGATTCAACACCATCATCAAGGATGATGTGTAGCTTTTCATCAGGCTTTAACGCTTGAATAGCTGGTTTCAAAAAATTCTCTCTAAATTTTTCGCCATTATCGCCTTCGTCAGAAAAGAAACGTCCTGCGGGGTCTAGCGAGAAGTCGCGCCCAATGTTTAATGTTTTCATAAAATCCTCTAAGAATCTAATTCTGTAAGGTAGCACTCCATATGATAAGCGTACCAGAAATAGGATCGTCAAAATGTTCTGACTTTACAAGCTCCTTGCCGTTAGAAACTGAAAGTTTATACAATCCCCTTGAGCTTAATATTGATAAGTAACCTTCTCTGCGCTGTCGGATAAACTCAAGCATATCCTGCAATCCTTTTCCTCTATCAGATTTGTTTGTGCTCGTTCTATCCAGTTCAACCGCAGCCTTCAGTAGGACTTCATCAAGCTTTCTTTCTCCCGCAGGGAATAGGGATAGCACCTCAAGCGCCCGCTCCCATATTTTAGATGCCGGGAGCGATTTTGGAATCCCAATTCCTTGGTCATAAAAAACAATTTTCAGCTCTTTTGAGCTGCCATTGTATGAGCCAGTTAAATACCAGTTCTTATTATTTTCAGAAATCATGCCATTGTCAGGATATGCATGATGAGAAACGTTTGTAATAGCTTCGTCCAAGCCTCCACGCAGAAACATCCATTTGTCTATTGGATCACCAACGATTTTTATAAGTTCATCCTTTAGTTCCCTTGTTTTTTTAGCTTCCCCGCATCTACCCTTAATGTACCTCACTAAATCCGACCTCGGTAATGTCGAAGGTGAATTATTGCTGGAAATGTTGGGAGGGGTTTTGAAAAGGTCAAAAAAACCCAAATCAATAAATTTTTTAAGTATGTCTGCATCCCAATTATCTGTCATTGGGCGCAACCTTTGTCTTGTCGCATCATCCCACTTAGATAATTCGGCAGTCAACACAAGTGCGGCGGACGTTGATATTTTTTTCAGGCGATTGAAATTGACGGATTTCAATCTGTATGCTTTGTATGGATTCGCTATCGTTGCAGCAAGTCGGCGAATAGCAATGATATACAGAATAGTTTCATCATACTTTTTGGAAAAATTCATTTCCTCTGGCAGATTAATAGTGAGGTCACGATTTTTGCTTAAAGATATTGAGAGGCCCTTGTTTATTAAAACATCAATCTCGTCGTTCCTGCCCACCCATCTTTTGTTCGATGAGGAGGCGTTTTTTTTATTATCCTTTTCTTTTTCTTTATGACGATGAAGGATTGCGGTTTTCACATCGAGCAATCTCTGCTTTTTAGAAAGCTTTTTCATAAATATAAAATGGAGCTAAGAAATCAACAATAGGAGTGCAGACCACGGTTTCCACGAGCTTCCGCTTCTGGCACAAAGCCACCGATCACGCTTTGTTCGTGGTGATTTGCTGAAACAGTTCCAGTCTGCGCGCATCGATCTTTCCCGCTGCGACGGCTTCCCGTAGCGCGCAACCCGGCTCATGCGCGTGGTGGCAGTCGTGGAAGCGGCACTGGCCGAGATATTGTGCAAATTCGATGAATCCTTGTTCTATTTCTCCGAAGCTCAGGTGATGTAGACCGAATGCCTGTACGCCGGGGCAGTCGATCAGTGAGCTGCTTTCGTCGAGGTGATACAGGCGCGCGTGGGTGGTGGTGTGTTTGCCGGAGTCCAGCGCGCTGGAAATTTCGCGGGTGGCGGCCTGTGCGTCGGGCAGCAGCGCGTTGATCAGGGTGGATTTACCCATGCCGGATTGGCCGACCAGCACACTGGTGTGGCCATGCAGCAGTGGACGCAATGTTGATACATTCTGCTTCGCGCTGAGTTCCAGGACACGGTAGCCGATGGCGGTATAAGGCAGGAGCTGTTGGCGCGCGGCGGCTGCGGTCCCGGCAAGATCACATTTGTTCAGCACGATTAGTACATCCAAATTCTGGTCGTGTGCGGCGACCAGGCAACGCGCCAGCAGTTCGTCGCTGAATGAAGGCTCGGTAGCGACCACTACGATGATCTGCGTGACGTTGGCAGCGATGAGTTTTTCGCGGAATGCATCGGAGCGATACAGCAGCGAGCAGCGCGGTGCGATGCGTTCGATCACGCCCTGCGCGCCGCTCTCTGCAGAGGCCGCGCTGGTGAGCTGGATTTCCACACGGTCGCCGCACACCACTTCGCTTTTCTTGCCGCGCGTCAGGCAGGCGAGTTTGCTGCCGTCATCCAAATGCACCAGGTATTGGCGACCAAATGCTGCGATAACCCGGCCTGTTGGCACTGCACTCAAATCTTGAGCAGCGCATCCACTTTCGCGGCGCAAATGAAGTCGTTCTCCGACAGGCCACCGACGGCATGAGTGGAATATTCCACCATACAACTGTTGTAGGTGACAGTGAGATTAGGGTGATGATCTTCGCGGTGCGTCATCCATGCGACCGCATTGACGAACGCGATGGTCTGATAGTAATCCTTGAACCGGCAGGTTTTGGCAATCAGTTGCCCGTGCTGCTGCCAGCCATCGATCTGCTGAATTAATTGGTCGATACCAGCTTGAGAGAGTGGCGGCGTGCCGTTTTCGATGGGTTTGCATTGTTTGCTGGTGAGGTCGCGTATTTGCTCCATGATATCCTCCGGTTTCAGGTTGTGGTATTGACTGATACTGTAGTTGCGGCGCACCGCGACATCAATGTAATGATGAATTTCATGATTTTTTTATTGTGCCTGCAAATGCGCGATGCGTACCGCCGCAGGCGGATGCGAATCATAAAATTTTGAATACAGCGGGTCGGGAGTGAGTGTCGCCGCATTATCCTGATACAGCTTGACCAGTGCGCTCACCATATCCTGCGCCGCAGTTTGTTTTGCGGCATATTCATCTGCTTCGAATTCGTGCTTGCGTGAATAGGCCGATAGCAGCGGATGCAGCAGGAAACTGAATATTGGCAGGATCATGAAGAATAGCAGTAGCGCGAGCGCGGTAGAAGGCGTGCTTACGCCAAGCCCTTCATAGAACCACGCCGTTTGCATCAACTGGTCAAGCAGCCACAAAAATCCCAAACTCATGGTGAAACTGGCGGCGATGCGCTTCAGCACATGGCGGCGCTTGAAGTGGCCAAGTTCGTGTGCCAACACCGCCTCGATCTCGTTGCCGCTCAGGCGTTCCAGTAGTGTGTCGAAAAACACGATGCGCTTGGTCTTGCCGAAACCGGTGAAGTAGGCATTGCCGTGCGCGCTGCGTTTGCTACCGTCCATCACGAACAGACCGCTGGTGGTAAAGCCGCATTTGGCGAGTAGCGCCTCGATGCGCGCCTTCATCGCCTCGTCCTGCAGCGGCGTGAACTTGTTGAACAGCGGTGCGATGAAGGACGGATAGATAAACAGCACCAGCAGGTTGAAGGTCATCCACGCCAGCCATACATACAGCCACCAGTATGCCCCCATCGCGGACATCAGCCACAGCACGCCGAACAGTAGTGGCAGGCCAATGGCCGCACCGAGCAGCAGGCTTTTTGCCGCGTCGGTCAGATACAGTGCCAGAGTCATTTTGTTGAAGCCGAAGCGCGCCTCAATGACGAAGGTGCGGTACAGGCTGAACGGCATTTCCAGCAGCGAAGAAAGCAGCAGCACCGTGACGATAATTGCGACTCCTTGAATAAGCGGTGTGCTGAGCCAACTATTGCACAGATTGGCAATAAACTGGATGCCACCTGCAATGGTAAAGGCCAGCAACAATGCTGCATCGAACAGGATGCCGAGCATGGCGAAGCGCGTCTTGACGGAAGTGTAATCAGCCGCTTTCTGGTGTTCGGAGAGCGCGATCTTTTCGCGGAATGCCTCCGGCACAGCGCCGCGATGTGCGGCAATATGCGCCAGGTGGCGACGTGCCAGCCACAGTCTGGCAAGCGTGGTTAGCGTGAGTGACGCGATGAAAAAAAAGGTGAATTGCGCAGCGGTCATGGTGGAATTGGGTGTCCGGATAGTGCGTGGTTGTGACACAATACGCGCATTACCGTTCCTGTTTAAGACGCGCGAATTATGGCACAAAACCCCAACCACCTTGTCTGGATAGACATGGAAATGTCCGGGCTGATCCCGGATACCGACCGCATCATCGAAGTTGCACTGGTGATCACCGACGCCAACCTGGAAACCATCGCAGAAGCACCGGTGCTGGTGGTGCATCAGCCGGACAGCGTGCTGGACGGCATGGATGCGTGGAACAAATCTACCCACAGCAAGTCCGGGCTGATCGAAAAGGTGAAGGCCGCCACGCTGGACGATGCGGAAGTCGAAGCGCAGATGCTGGAATTTCTCAAGGAATATGTGCCGACGCGCATCTCGCCGATGTGCGGCAATTCAATATGTCAGGACCGGCGTTTCCTGGCGCGCTGGATGCCGAAGCTGGAGGATTATTTCCACTATCGCAATCTCGACGTGAGCACCGTCAAGGAGCTGGCCAAACGCTGGAAGCCGGAAGTGGCGCAGGGCATTAAAAAACACAACAAGCACGAGGCCCTGGCCGATATCTACGAATCCATTGCCGAGTTGCGTCACTATCGCGAGAATTTTTTCAAGCTCTGAGGCGGCTTTGGTAGCTCGTACTCAAAAGAAGGAGATAGCTAAGTACCAACGCATTCTGGTTCCGGTGGATGGCAGTGCGACTTCCGGGCGGGCGTTGCAGGAGGCAATCAAGCTGGCGGGCGACAAGATTCAACTGCGCCTCGTTCATGTAATCGAGGAAATCTACCTGCTGGATACCGAAGGTTATGCCTTTATCGATCATGTCGCTCTCGAAGAAGCGGTGCGCCATACCGGTGAGCGCGTTCTTGCCCAGGCCGCCGAAGAAGCGCAACGTCTGGGGGTAACGGCGGAAACCGTGCTGCTGGAAGCGGACGGTAAGCGAGTTGCTGACGTGATCGATGGTGAGGCACGGAATTGGCCGGCCGACCTGATCGTGATCGGCACGCATGGGCGCTCCGGTCTGAGCCGACTGTTGTTGGGCAGTGTTGCCGAAGGCGTGGTACGCGCAACGTTGGTTCCGGTACTGCTGGTTCGCGGCGAATAGGAAACTACAGACTCATTTCAACAGCCGGTTACCGGCTCGAGTTGACGCGCAGCAGACATCATTACAGTATTGCAGTAGAACTCCAGATCGCCCGATGGACGTAATGCGCTACAGGAAGTGATGAGCTTTTTCCAGCGCCTGTTAAACTGCGCGCCTGAATTCACAAAACCGATTTTTCCCATGCTGATTACCGAATACCGATTAGACCTCGCCATCCAGGCGCTGCGTGCCGTTTTGCCGCTGGCGCATCCCGCCGATACCACGTTGCGCTATTTTTTCAAGAACGAGCGTATCGGTTCCAACGAGCGCGAGCTGGTTGCCGAGACAGTGTTTGGCGTGCTGCGCCACCGCTTGCTGCTGGAACATGCCTGCGCCGGAAATGCTACACCACGCCGCATGGCGCTGGCCTGGCTGGTCAGATTCGGCGGCTATAACCTGCGCGAAATCGAACCGGTGCTGAAGCGCGACGAAAAAGAGTGGCTTGCCACGGTAAAGGGCGTGAAGCTCGAAGAATTGCCGTTGTCGGTGCAGGCCGAGCTGCCTGAATGGCTGGTGGAAAAAATGCGCGCATTCTGCCCGGATGAAGACATTCTCATTCTGGGGCAATCCATGCAGCAGGGCGCGCCGCTGGATATTCGCGTCAACACCCTGCTCGCGAAACGCGACGAAATACTGCAACTGCTGCACGACAAAAATATCGAAGCCGCCGCCACGCCTTATTCTCCCATCGGCATTCGTCTCAAGGAAAAAATTCCGCTCAATCGCGATGCCTTGTTTACCGCAGGCAAGATTGAGGTGCAGGACGAAGGCAGCCAGTTGCTCGGTTTTCTGCTCGCGCCAAAACGCAACGACATGGTGGTGGATTTCTGCGCCGGCGCGGGCGGCAAGACGCTGATGCTGGCTGCGCTGATGAATTCGCAAGGCCGCCTGTATGCACTGGATATTTCGGAAAAACGTCTCGCCAATCTCAAGCCGCGCCTCAAGCGTTCCGGCGCAAGCAACATTCAGCCGATGCTGATTGCGCACGAGAACGATCTCAAGGTAAAGCGCCTGGCCGGCAAGATTGATCGCGTGCTGGTGGATGCTCCGTGTAGCGGTTTGGGCACGTTGCGCCGCAGCCCGGATCTGAAATTCCGCCAGTCACCCGCCAGCATCGAGGAATTCACGCAAAAGCAGGCGACCATCCTCGCCTCTGCCAGCCGCCTGCTGAAAAAGAATGGACGCATGGTATACGCGACTTGCAGCATCCTGCCGGAAGAAAATCAGCACATCGTACAGGCCTTTCTTGCCGCACATCCTGACTTCGTATTGCGTCCGGTTGGTGAAGTGTTGCGGCAACAGAAGATCGCGCTGGAGATGGGGAATTATCTGGAATTGCGCCCGCATTTGCATAGTACCGACGGATTTTTTGCAGCAGTGCTGGAGCGGGTTTGAGTGTTTTGCAGCTGAATTCCTGCCGTATCCGGTTACGCCAGCTCAACGACTCCGGGTCAGCTTTGCGGCAATGAAAGTAACCAGCACCGCCACTGCCATCAGGCCAAAGGCGATGCCAACCTGGCCGATGCGCTCGGGGGCGGCGAGCAGCAGCGCACCCAGTTCCAACATCATCATCCCGGACATAAGCTTCAGCAACCGGCCTTCGCGTTCGGTGAGTTTGCGCGCGCCCAGCGTGCGGGCGAAAACCACCACGATGGCGGCCAGCGGTACAACATAAATCAGGTTGTAGGCCGCGAGCCAGGCGTAGCGCGTGGGAGGCGCAAGATCAGCCAGCGTCAGGATGCGGGTATAAACCATCGGAAAACCCGCCGTGCACAGCAACTCGTAGAAGTTGGCGGCAACGGCCAGAAACACCGTGGCGGCGAGCATGGTCGGCAGCCGGTCGGCGGCGAGGATGGCGCGCGTACGGCGGAAGATGTCGGGTTTCTTTGCTTCAGAAATTGACAACGTGACACCTTTCTCGAACCAGAAAAAATCTTTCACATTCACCGCGCCGACGAGTACCGCCAGCGCACCCGCCGCCAGTGTTACCCAGGCAAGATGGCCAAAGATCTGGAAGACATTGAGCCACGCAGCCATGAAGGCGAAATACATCAGGCCGGACACGGTGACAAAAATTCCGCCGATGGCCAGCATGCGTGAGCGGCTTTTCTGGTGCGCCATCATCGATAACAGGAACAGCAGCACGAAGAAGGCGCAGGGGTTGAAGGCATCGAGTCCGGCCAGCACGAGGGTCAGCGCCGGTAGCGACAAAGTGGCCGCATCGACGCTGCCGACAAATGGAACATTGATGGTATCGCCCGTAGTTATGGCAGCCGGAACAGAATCCGCCGTTGCTGACTTGCCGGAAAGTATCCGTGTATGGCAGGCATCGAGTCGTTCGCGCAATTGTGTGCCGGTGGTGGCGTCGCTTTCCCAGCCGAAATACATCTCGCCGCAAAACAGGAAAGCCGGTACACCGGCGATTTCTTCCATGCCGCCCTGTTTGATGATTTCCTGAAACCGGCGCATATTATCCGGATTATTCGAGAGTCCGAGTTCATGCAGCTCAACCCATGGTCGCGCTACCGGGATGGCAGTCACATACGGATGCGCGGCACTACAGTGCGGGCAAGTCAGCGACCAGAAAAAATACAACTGCACCTGCGGCTGACCATTCGCGCCGGTCACAATCCACGGGTCGTCAGCGCGCGCGGCAAAACACAGCAGCAACGTCAGCACTGCAAACAGCGCACGTAGCAGCCAGATTCGTATTTGTTCAGATGCCATTATTTAACACCTGTCCTTATTTGATTTGCGCGACTGCTTGCTCCACCCGTTCCACCACAATAATCTCGATACCGGCAATTTTCTGCCTGGGCGCATTTGCCTTGGGAATGATGGCATGGGTGAAACCGAGTTTTGCGGCTTCGCGCAAACGTTCCTGACCGCGCTGTACCGGGCGCACTTCACCCGCCAGCCCAACTTCGCCGAATACCACCAGCTTTTCCGGCAGCGGCTTGTTGCGCAAGCTGGACACCATCGCGAGGATCACCGCAAGGTCGGCGCCCGGCTCGGTGATCTTTACACCGCCCACCGCATTGATGAATACGTCCTGGTCGAAGCAGGCGATACCCGCGTGGCGGTGCAGCACCGCGAGCAGCATTGCCAGCCGGTTTTGCTCCAGCCCCAGTGACAATCGTCGTACGTTTGGCGAATGCGCCTCGTCGAGTAGCGCCTGAATTTCCACCAGCAGCGGGCGCGTGCCTTCCTGCGTGACCATTACGCACGAACCAGCCACCTGCTGGCCGTGTTGCGACAGGAACAACGCAGATGGATTGCTTACTTCGCGCAGACCCTTTTCGGTCATGGCGAATACGCCGAGTTCGTTCACCGCACCGAAGCGGTTTTTGAATGCGCGGATCAAGCGAAAACTGGAATGCGTATCACCTTCGAAATACAGCACCGTATCGACGATGTGCTCCAACACGCGCGGGCCGGCCAGTGCACCTTCCTTGGTGACGTGACCGACCAGGATGATGGTGATGTTGCTGCTCTTGGCGATGCGCGTCAGTTGCGCGGCGCATTCGCGCACCTGTGCCACCGAACCGGGTGCGGAAGTGAGCTGCTCGGAATACACGGTCTGGATCGAATCGATCACTACAATGTCGGGTTTATCCTGCGTAATGGCAGCCTGAATTTTTTCCAGCTGGATCTCGGGTAGCAGACGCAGGTCACGCGCGTCCAGCATCAGGCGTTTGGCGCGCAGCGCGATTTGCTGGGAGGACTCCTCACCGCTAACGTACAGAGTATTTTGCTGTTTGGAGAGATGCGCCAGCACTTGCAGCAGCAAGGTGGACTTGCCGATACCCGGATCGCCGCCGATCAATACTACCGCGCCCTGCACCAGCCCACCGCCGAGCACGCGGTCGAATTCCTCAATGCCGGTCGGTGTGCGTGGTACTTCTGCCGCCTCGACTTCGGAGAGTTTCTGCACCTTACCGCTCGCCGCCAGCGCGCTGAAGCGATTGCCGCCCTTGGCGACCTGTTCCGCCACCGATTCGATCAGTGTGTTCCACGCCATGCAGTGCGGGCATTGCCCCTGCCACTTTGAAGTCTGTCCACCGCACTCGGTGCAGGAATAAATGGTTTTCACTTTTGCCATGCCGCCTCCAAGAATGCCTTGCACAATAGCGCACAATAAAATAGAGGCGCAAGCTGGATCGACGAGCTGGCTTGAGTCACCTTGAAATGATCGAAAACTTCCGGTATTTCTTGCCACAACCAAACAGCTTACAATGCACCTTCTGAAGAATTATGACGAACATGAAAAGACAAATATTGATAGCCACAATGTTACTTGCGCTTGTTTCCGGGTGTGGTGGCAAAGAAAGCGGGAACCCGGTATCTGGCAGTACTCCTGCCACTACGGAAATATCCAGAGCCACTCAGGTGCAGTCAGCTCAGGTTGAGACCGTGCCTGATCCGGCAACAGGTGAAAAAGTGTACAAGAGCACTTGCAGCATCTGCCATAAATCCGGGTTGAAAGGCGCACCGCGCATGGGAATCAAGGAGGACTGGGAGATGCGTCTCACGCAGAGCAGTGAAGTTCTTTATGACCATGCAATCAACGGTTTCAGGGGTAAGAAAGGCATCATGCCGTCGCGTGGTTCCAATGCCAAACTGTCTAATGCGGAAGTAAAGGCGGCGGTGGATTACATGGTTGAGCATGCCATACCGAGCTGGTCACTTGATAACTGATACGACACCCTGGTACATGGTCAATGAATGGTTAGTCTTTTTCCAGCCAGTCCTGCAAAAATGCCCATTGCTCGAGCTCACGCTCAGCGAGGTAGGGCGGTAGATCAAACAGGGATTTCCCCTCGAAAGCAGCATTCACATATACCTGTGTTTCACGCAAGTAGGCCAGCACCGGCAGGTCGAGAGCGGCCAGAAAGTGCTCGAGCGCCCAGGCGGCTTTGGTGCGCATCTCCATGCGCATGCCGACTACACCGATGCTACGCTTATTCTTGCGTACCGTTTTTTCTTCGGCAAGCAATTGCAGAAAGTCACGACTGGCCTGTAAATCGAACAATGAGGGAGCAACCGGTACGATGATTTTGTGCGCCAGTTTAAGGGCATGAGCGAGGTTCTTGCCATGCAGACCGGCAGGCGAATCGATTACCAGCCAGTCATTTGGGCGATCATGCCCTTTCTTCGAATCGAGTGTGCGGATGCGCGGCAGGTCGTCAGGGCGCGTGGCAAGCCACAACACGGTGGATTGCTGCCGATCCAGGTCGAGCATCGCCACCCGCTGGCCGCGATTGGCCAGATATCCGGCAACGTTGACCGACAGGGTGGTTTTACCACTGCCACCTTTCGGGTTGGCAATCAAAATAGTTTTCATTTCATCCTCCTCGATACAGCCGGGTAAATTCCCGCCTCGCGGTCCAATTCTCCGCTTTTAAGTTTTGCCTGATATTCAACCAGTGCGGCTTTCACTTTGCCGCTCAGCACATACAGTCCGATCAGATTGGGAAAGGCCATCGCCAGCACCAGCAAGTCGGTGAAATCCAGCAGATTCCCGGCACTGGCAATGGAGGCAATAATAACAAAGCCGATGAAGATGGCTTTGTACAGGATGGAATAGCGTTCGCCGAATACATACACCCAGCAGCGCTCGCCGTAATACGACCAGGAAATCGCCGTGCTATAGGCGAACAACACCACCGACAACGCGAGGATCATCGGGAGCCAGCTCGACACGGTGGCAAACGCCACTGAAGTCAGCGCCGCCCCCTGGCTGGCGGCACGCAACGCCTCATGCTCGGGTGCGTTGTACACGCCGGTAATGATGATGACCAGCGCGGTCAACGTGCAGATCACCACAGTATCGATAAAAGGTTCATACAATGCTACCAGCCCCTGACGCACCGGATATTTTACCGAGGCGGCAGAGTGCGCAATGGCGGCAGAGCCCAGCCCGGCTTCACTGGAAAAAGCGGCACGCTTGAATCCTTGCACGAGCGCCCCGACGATACCGCCGCCAACAGCGATGGGGGAGAATGCTTCGATGACAATCCTGCTCAATGCATCGGGCAGCAGGGCGATATCGCTGATGATGACACACAGACAAGCGCTTACATAAATGACAACCATGGCTGGCACGACCGCTTCGGCGACATGGGCGATGCGGCGTAACCCGCCGATGATGACCAGCCCCACGGCAACCGCCATCAGCAGGCCGTAGGCGATTGGCATTTCGCGAAAGAACGGAATCTGTTCCTGCACCGCCCCCATTGACTGGCTGACCTGAAACGCGCTGCCCGCACCGAACGAGCCAAGGATGGTGAATATGGCAAACATGATGGCGAACGTCTTGCCGAGACGCGGCACGCCCTTTTCAGCCAGTCCTCTCGACAGATACTCCATTGCGCCGCCCATCAACCGGCCGTCGGGGCGCACCTCGCGATACATCTGCGCCAGGCTGGCCTCGGTAAATTTGGTGGTCATACCCAAAAATCCGGCGACGATCATCCAGAATGTTGCCCCCGGGCCACCGATGGAAATGGCGATGGCCACTCCGGCGATGTTGCCCAGTCCAACAGTGGCGGAAAGTGCGGTGGACAATGCCTGAAAGGAAGTCACCTCGCCCCGGTCGTCGGCGGTGCGATATTTGCCGCGAAGAATCCTGAATGCATGGCGCATCATGCGCAGATTGACGAAACTGAAACGCAAAGTAAGGAATACCGCCGCCACGATCAACCAGGCAACGATAAACGGCATCTCCGTTTCACCCGGGAATATGTCGAAGAATATGATCCGTGCCAGAAAACCGTTGATTGAACCGAACAACGCATCGATGGCAACATCGGCGGCTAGCGCCTGTTGCGGCAGCAACAGCAACAGCCAGGCCGGGCGGGGGTAACTCATGACTTCTCCCTGTTTATTGTTATGTGAGCTAAAGACGCAGGTACGGATTAAACCTTGAACTTGTACTAGAACTCAAGAGAAACAAGCCCCTTACCTGGGGTAAACCGGCACCGTCAGGTAACAAAAAAGCCGACTTGCGTCGGCTTTTTTGAGAACTGCTTTAACTTGCTCTTACAAACCAAGAACGAAGTCGACCAGTTCCTTTCTTTCCTCGGCCGTAACCTTGGGGCTAGGAGGCATTGGCATAGGACCCCATACACCCTTACCACCCTTGGCGATTACGGTGTCCAGATGTGCTGCGGCTCCAGCGTCGCCCTTGTATTTCTTGGCAACATCCGCCCATGCAGGACCAACTACCTTTTTGTCAATTGCGTGACAGGATACGCAGTTGTTCTTCTTCGCGGAAGCCGGCATATCTGCTGCCAACGCGCTCCCTGCGACCAATAAACCTGCCACTACTGTCATGCCTACAATCGTAGATTTCATATTCTCTCCATTGGGTGATTAAAATACTTTTAACAAAGTGAAAGTTTTCCTTTCGAAGTCGATTCTAAACAACTTCGCCAGCTTTGCCAACCAGCTTCTGGGATACCAACTTATGGGATAACAAAGCATTAATGCGGGCCCGTTGCGCGGTGTTGGCAATATGGTTTTTTTGGAAAAACTTCAGGCTAAGCCGGGAGATACCTGTTTTTATGAAGCCGATGGGTAAAAACCCGAATCGGCGACAGACTAAAGTGTTCGGATAATCATTGATATCTTTGGGCATCAAAAAAGCCGACTTACGCCGGCTTTTTCAAGGAACACCTCTGATTTTGCGACTAAACCAGACTGACTACTTCGCCAAACCAAGAACGAAGTCGATGAGCTCCTTTTTTTCCGCATCCGAAACCTTGGGATTAGGAGGCATGGGCATCGGACCCCATACGCCTTTACCACCCTTGGTGATTACAGTGCTCAGATGTGCTTCGGCTCCAGCGTCACCCTTGTATTTCTTGGAAACGTCCATCCAAGCCGGGCCAACCACTTTTTTGTCAATCGCGTGACAGGCAACGCAGTTGTTCTTTTTCGCTGCTGCCGGCATATCTGTTGCCAACGCACTTCCAGCGACCAACAAGCCTGCTGCTACCGTCATGCTTACAATCGTAGATTTCATATTCTCTCCGTTTTGTGATTAAAACATCTTGAACAATGTGAAGGTTTCGCCTTCGCTGTCGATTCTAAACTACATCCCCGCTTTGCCAACCAACTTTCCGGGCGGGTGTCGTACTAACGCGAACCCGTTGCGTGGCGTTGACAGCTTATTTGGAAGACAGTACCAGTTTTGCCAATATCCTGCGATCCGTCTCGCTGATTTTCGGGCTGGGTGGCATCACCATGACGCCCCATACGCCGCTGCCGCCCTTGGCAATTTTGCCCATCAGCATAGCTTCTGCACCAGGGTCATTGCGATATTTTGCCGCTATATCCTTGAAAGACGGGCCAACCACTTTCTTGCCGACTGCATGGCAGGCGAAACAATTGTTCTTTTTCGCCAGTTGCATGGCATCTGCTTCGGATACAACAGGCTCGGGAGGCGTTTCAGCAACCGGGGCGGGATTAGTTTCCGTTGCCGGTGCGTCAATTACTTGAACAGGAGCCGACAATGCTGGCGTTTTAGCAACGGCCGGTTGAGCGGCTTTTTCGACAGGTGCTGATCTAGCCTGCTGAGCCGGTGCAACCTTTTCCGGTTCACTTGCAACAGGCGTAGCAGCCTGTTGTACGGATGTTTCAGTTGCGGCCAGTTGGGCGGCCTCCTCGACAGGCGTTGATTCAGTTTGTTGTACTGACGCGACCTGCGCCGGTTCATTTACAACAGGCGCAGTAGCCTGTTGTGCTGGTGTTTCCGGTTGGCAGCCATACAGTAAAACCAACGACAGCCCCAACAAGATGTTTGATGTACGCATGTTGCCTCCCTCTATTCAGATTAAGTTCAGAATGTTAACAACCCGCTTCAACGACAAGGCATATTCCGCCAAAGCCATGCAGCCTGTTTCGCCGCCATGCGGACAGCCCGTGCTGTCATGTTACCCCATACAAAGGTTCGTCGATACCGGGCTGCATCTTAAGCTGCCATGCTCCTGCAATTATTTTTATCAATAATCCATAGTCAATTTCTTAACGGCTTGCCGTTCTTCAGCATATATTCGATACGTGCTTGCGTTTTTCCGGTGGCAATGAGCTCCATGAAATTGCGCTGTTCCAGATCGAGCAACCATTGCTCGTCCACCAGACTACCCGCTTCCACATCGCCGCCGCACAGGGTTTCGGCGATACGGCAGCCGATGTTGTAATCGTGTTCGGAGATAAAGCCGCCTTCGAGCAGATTGACCATCGCAGCCTTGAGTGTGGCGATACCGGTGCGTCCGGCAACGGACATCTGGTGCGTCTGCAATGGCGGGCGGTACGCGGTGGCGTTCAATGCTCTGGCTTCTTCTTTCGCAACATGCAACAGCTCGAAGCGGTTCATCACGATGCGGTCAGATGGCCGAAGATAGCCCATATCGAGTGCCAGCTCGGCACTCTTTGCGACTTCGCCCATCGCGATGTTCTGGAAGTAGCGCTTAAGAAATGGAAAAACGTCACCGTTCCCCGTATTTGAAAGACGCCGCGCTTCAGTTGCCGCGCGTAATGCCATTTCCTTGCAGCCGCCGCCCGCCGGCAACAAACCCACACCGACTTCGACCAGGCCGATGTAACTTTCCAGCGTCGCGACGATGCGCGTGCAGTGCATCGGAAATTCGCAGCCGCCGCCGAGCGCAAGGCCATCCACCGCGGCGATGACCGGCACTTGTGCATATTTGAGGCGCTGCGAGGCCTGCTGGAATTTTGTGATCACATCCGCGACGCGTGGAACATGGCCGGTGGCGGCATTGACGATATCGCCCAATCCGCCACCGCCAGCGATGGTGTATTTGACACGTGTTGCCGCACTCTTGAGTTTATTAAACAGGCCGTCATTTTCTGTATTGTCCCGCATGCCTTGCATCGCCTGCAGCAGGTTCGCACCCGCCGAGAATGGCGGCTCGGTCTGCCACAATATCAGCGCGCTAAAGTGCGCCTCGGCCTCGTTCACCGCGCGCAGGATGCCGTCGAGCACTTCGTTGCTGATGGCGTGCATCTTGGTCTTGAAGCTGAGGATGGCGATACCGTCATTCATGTGCCACAAGCGGATGTCGTCGTTTTCGAATACGGTCTCGCCGTAGTGTGCGGTTTCGCTGAGCAGCCGGTCGGGAAACAGCTGGCGGTGGTAAACGGAAAGTTGCGAGCGGGGTTGATAATCATTATTCGCCGGAGCATAGGAGCCTTGCGCAGTGTGGACACCGGCGCGCGCCGGATCGGTCACCCAGTCGGGCAGCGGCGCATCGGACATGGCCTTGTCCGCCGCGATGTCGGCGGCGATCCAGCCCGCGACCTGCTGCCAGCCTGCCGCCTGCCAGATTTCAAATGGCCCGTTGTCCCAGCCGAAACCCCAGCGTACCGCAAAATCCAAATCGCGTGTGTTGTTGGCAATCACATCCAGATGCTGCGCGCAGTAATGGAATACATCACGGAATGTCGCCCACAGGAATTGCGCCTGCGCATGTTGGTTGTTGCGCAGCGCGGCGAGTTTTTTCACCCAGTCGCGTTCGTGTAAAATTTCTTTCACGCTGTCGTCAATACCGGTGTCAGAGAGGCGGTAGGCACCGGTGTGTAGATCGAGTACGTGGATGTCACCACCGATTTTCCGGTAGATGCCGCATTTGGTTTTCTGCCCCAAGGCACCCTGATCGACCAGTCGGTTTAGCCAGCCGGGCAACTCGAAATGCTTGTGCCACGGATCATCGCCAAGGTTCTCGCGCATGGTGTTGACCACCTGCGTAAACACATCCAGTCCCACCACATCCAGTGTGCGAAAAGTGGCGCTCTTGGGGCGGCCAAGATAGCGCCCGGTGAGAGCATCCACGGTATCGAAACCGAGGCCAAAAGCCTGCGCGTGATGTTGCGTCGTCAGTATGGAAAATACGCCGATGCGGTTGGCGATAAAGCCGGGTGTGTCTCTGGCACGCACCACGCCCTTGCCGAGCGTGGAGACGAGAAAGGTTTCAAGTTGATCGAGCAGTGGCGCCTCGGTTTGCGTGCAGGGAACCAGCTCGACCAGATGCATGTAGCGCGGCGGGTTGAAGAAGTGGATGCCGCAGAAGCGGTGCCGCAGATTTTCCGGAAACGCCTGCGCGAGCTGGTTGATCGACAGCCCCGAGGTGTTACTGGCAAAAATGCTCTGCTCACCGAGATAAGGCGCGATTTTTTTATACAGTTCGGATTTCCAGTCCATACGTTCCGCGATGGCCTCGATGACCAGATCGCATTCGCGCAGACGTTCGATGTGCTGCTCATAGTTGGCGGGTTGGATGAAAGCCAGCTTGGCGGGGCTAGCGATGGGGCTGGGGTCGAGGTTTTTCAGGCTATCAATAGCCTTGTTGACATTGGCGTTCTGATCGCCTTCTTGCGCGGGCAGTTCGAATAGCAGCGTCTCGACGTTGGCATTGACCAGGTGTGCGGCAATCTGCGCGCCCATCACACCGGCGCCCAGCACTGCCACCATGCGCAAGGCCGGTTCACGTTGCGGCAATGCGGTGGCTCCCGGTTGGTTCTTATTCATGGTTAACGCCTTTCGTAAAGCGCCCTGATTTGTTCGGCAAATTGCGCAGCAATTTCGGTGCGCTTGATCTTCAGGGTAGGCGTTATCAGGCCGTTTTCGATGCTCCACGGCTCGCGCAGCAACAGCACTCTGTTCACCCTGGCGTACCCCGGAAAACCGCGCAGGTTGCGTGCAACGCGCCGCAGTACCTTGGCCTCGACACGGCTGTCGGTAAGCGCTTCCGGCATGTCGGCGCGAATGCCGATCTGCTGCGCAATATGTTGCCATACCCTGGCATTAAGCACTGCCAGCGCAACCAGATAGGGATGCGCCTCGCCAAATATCATTACCTGATCAAGCAGCGGGTCATGCAGCAGCGCGAGTTCCATATCGGTCGGCGGGACTTTTTCGCCATTCGACATGACGATGATATCCTTGACGCGCCCGGTGATGTAGATGTGTCCGGTTTCGGAGATATGCGCGACATCACCGGTGTTCAGCCAGCCGTTGGCATCGATCATGTCACGCGTTGCTTGCGGGTTGTTCCAGTAACCCGGCATCACGTTCGTCCCCTTCACCAGCAGCACGTTCTGTTCGTCGAGGCGCACCTGCACACCGCGGATCGGCGGGCCGACGCTGTCGGGAAAGTTATTTTCCAAACGGTTGCCGCTGACCACCGGGCCGGTTTCGGTCAGGCCGTAACCCTGCACCACCGGCAGCCCCAGTCCGACGAATACCCGCGAAATTTCCGGCGCCAGTGCTGCGCCGCCGCTGACCGCCACACGCAGTTGGCCACCCAAACCATTTAAAATTTTTTGCGCCACCAGTTTTTGCAGCAACGGCCAAAGCAGGAACGACGCTTTCCACGAATCACGTCCTTGCGCATACTCAAAACGCGCCCAGCCGGTTTCGGCCGCCAGATGGAACAGTTTGCGCGCAAATAGTGAACTCCCTTCAAGCCTGGCGCGAATTGCCGCATACATGCGTTCGTAAATGCGCGGCACGGAAATCAGGATGGTCGGGCGAATGACTTGCAGATCCTCGGGTAATAGCGAAATGGAGCGCGCGAAAGCAACTGTGGCGCCGGTCATCAGCGGCAGGTAATAACCCAGTGTGCGTTCGAAGGTATGCGACAGCGGCAGGAAGGACAGGAGCAAATCGTCACCGCGTACCGTAAAAGTATCCAGGCAGGCGTGGGCGTTGGTTAATATATTGGCATGATTCAACATCACCCCTTTGGGTTTGCCCGAGGTGCCGGAGGTATAGACGATGCTGGCCAGGTCGTTAGAGCAAATTTCGCGTAGCGAATCGTTTGCCTCATCTCCCGCCGGAATTGAAAATTGCTCTTCTCGTTTGCCTCCTCTCCCGCCGGAATTGAAAATTGCTCTTCTCGTTTGCCTCATCTCCCGCTTGCGGGAGAGGATTGAGGTGAGGGTATCGGGAGAGGATTGAGGTGAGGGTATCGGGAGAGGATTGAGGTGAGGGATCTGCGTAGGCGGAAGGAATTCTGCCATGGATTTCAGGCGCGGCTCGTTGCTGTCGTGCACGGTGTTGACGCTTACGAAACACTTCACGCCGCCGAGTCGGTCGCACACCGTACGCAATGTCTGCCATTGTTCGGTATTCTCAAATAGCAGCGCTTTCACATCGGCATCGTTGATAATGTAAGCGAGATTATCCGGGCGGTCCTCGGTATACAACGGCACGACCACCAGCCCCAGCGACAGCGCCGCCTGATCGAACATTATCCAGCATGGACAGTTGCGCAACATGATCGCAACACGGTCACCACGCTGCAGCTCCAGGCTGGCCAGTGCCGCCTGCCAGCGCGCTACTTCACCGTGCATCTCCCGCCAGGTAAGATCGTGCCAGGCATTCTGCTGAAAGCGAAGTTTCAGAGAAGACTCATGCCCGCTTGCGGGCGTGATGTCGGAACTAAAATGGCGGTAGGCAACTTTATCCGGTGTGCGGCGCACGCGCTCCAAAAACAGCCCGTGCAACGTACCCGCCTGCTGTGGTGTGATGACATCGTCCTGCTGTGCCTGCACTTCTCCCTCCTTATCCGGCTCGCAGCTCTTCCGCAGTAAAATCGTCCACTCTGATGGCCTTGCAGTGCAATGCGTAATCGCGCTCCAATTGCAGCGCCTGCTCTGTGCTGATGAGGCCTTTATCGCGCGCCTCGGTGATACGCGGCAATTCATCCGGTGCCACCAGCCTGCCAGCCTGGCGCGCTTCTTCCAGTTCCGCCTGCAGTGGTTCGCAGGCAAGCGTGCTGGCAAGCGCCGCTTCCAGTGCGCCTAGCGCATCCTGTTCGTCGTCCGGCAGATATATTCCGGCGGTCAGACGGTCGCGTGCCGCACCGGGCTGCATCAGCAGAGTGGCGATTTGATGGTCGAGATGATCGGCGGGTGGGGACAGGCGCATTCCAAGCGGGAAGGTCAGAACACCCAACAGACCACGAACCAATATGTTTGGAAAGTTTTGCAGCACGCCATCGAAAGCTTGCTGAATCTTATACAGCGCATCCTGCATCGCCCAGTGCAGCAGTGGTAAATCTTCGGTGGGGCGGCCGTCGTCCTCGAAGCGTTTCAGTGTCGCCGAACACAAATACAGCATGCTCAACACATCGCCGAGACGCGCGGAAATTTTCTCACGCCGTTTCAGCGAGCCGCCCAACACGACCATCGCCACATCCGCGCTCAGGGCGAATGCAGCTGAGAAACGCGTCAGTTGCTGGTAATAGCGGCGGGTTGCGTCGCCCGGCGGCACGACAATGCCGCGCCCGTTGGTCAAACTGAATACAAAGCTACGCGCCGCATTGCTCAGTGCGAAACTGATGTGCCCGAACCAGGCTCCGTCAAATTGGCGCAGGGCACGCTGGTGATCCGGTTCGTGTGCCGCGGCAATCTCTTTCAGCACGTAAGGATGGCAACGAATCGCACCCTGCCCGAAGATGATCATGCTGCGCGTCAGAATATTCGCGCCTTCCACGGTGATGCTGATTGGCACCTGCTGGTAGGAGCGGCCGAGGTAATTATCCGGGCCGAGGCTGATGCCTTTGCCGCCGTGCACATCCATCGCATCGTTGATGACGCTGCGCCCGCGCTCGGTGGCGTGGTATTTTAGAATGGCGGAAATCACCGACGGCTTCTCGCCCAGATCGACCGCCAGCGCCGTGAATTGACGTGCCGCATCGATCATGTAGGTGTGCGCACCGATGCGCGCCAGCGGCTCTTCGATGCCCTCGAATCTGCCAATTGGCAGCTTGAACTGTTTGCGCACCCGGCTGTACGCTCCGCTGGTACGCGCCGCCAGTTTCATACCGCCAACACTGCTGGCGGGTAGTGAGATCGAGCGCCCCGCCGCGAGGCACTCCATCAACATGCGCCATCCCTGTCCTATATACGGCGTGCCACCGATGATGTAATTCATCGGAATAAATATATCCCTGCCTTGCGTGGTGCCGTTCAGGAACGCACTATTCAGCGGAAAATGGCGGCGGCCAATCTGCACGCCCGGTATGCAGGTTGGAATCAGCGCCAATGTGATGCCGCAATCAATCTCCCCGCCCAATATCTGATCCGGATCATGCAGTTTGAACGCCAGACCGAGCAACGTCGCCACCGGTGCCAAAGTGATATAGCGTTTTTCCCAGGTCAGCCGGACCCCCAGAACGTTTTGCAGCCCGTCAAATTTGCCATAACATACCTCGCCATAATCGGAGATCGCACCGGCATCCGAACCGGCAAACGGTCCGGTCAATGCGAAGCACGGCACTTCCAGTCCGCCGGCCAGGCGCTGCAGATATTTTTCCTTTTGTTCGTCGGTGCCGTAACGCAGCAATAACTCTGCCGGTCCCAGCGAGTTTGGCACCATTACCGTTACCGCCGCCGTGGCGCTGCGTGAGGCGATCTTGCCCACCACTGCCGAATGTGCCTGTGCGGAAAATTCCAGTCCACCGTAGCGTTTCGGAATAATCATGCCGAAGAAGCCTTTGTCCTTGATGAATTGCCAAACTTGTGGCGGCAGGTCGGCGCGCCGGTGGGTGATGTCCCAATCGTCAAGCATGGCGCACAGTTGCTCGACCTCATTGTCGAGAAATGCCTGTTCTGTGGCGCTCAGGGACGGCTTGGGAAAAGCCAGCAGCTTGCGCCAGTCCGGGTGGCCGCTGAACAGGTCGCCATCCCACCATACCGTGCCGGCATTGATGGCTTCCTGTTCGGTAGCGGAAATTTGCGGCAGAACTTTGCGGAAGACTTTAAGAATAATGCGACTGACGACATTACGTCGCAGCCAGGGAACCCCGAGCAGCACGATAAACAGAAACAGCGCGGCGTACACCGCCTGCAGAGCAGTATCCGAAATGCGGGATTGAATCGCCACAACCGGCACAATCACCATTATCGCCAGCAGCCAGCTGGTGGCAGAGGCGCGAAAGAAGGCCAGCATCAGAATCAAGACCAGTACTGCTGCCAGCATCAGGATTACCACCACCCGCCCCCATTACTATTGTCGTTATATGCTTGCGCCAGACCATAAGTCAGGCGTCATGACGATCCGGTTTCGCATCAATTGCGTGTTATTGTCATTTTCACCCGGTTGCGCCCACCCGCCTTGGCCTGATGCAGTGCTGCATCAGCCACCGCCAGCGCCGATGTCAGTGTATCGCCTGGCTGCACCATGGCCACGCCAAGCGAAACCGAGATATGCTCCTCCGGAACCGCCGGGGTAACGTTACTGGCGGGCACCACTCTGCCGGCACCGATACGCAGTGCAGGCGCTGCAATTGCCATGCGCAGGCGATCAGCCATCTTCATGGCCAGATCCGGCAATTTCTCCGGCATTAATACGGCAAATTTGTCGCCGCCCATGTGCGCCAATAAATCATGCGGCCTCAGGTTTATCGCCATTATTCGAGACACTCCCTTCAGAATATTGTCTCCTGCAAGATAGCCGTGGCGAGCAACAAAATCCTTGAAGTGGTCAATATCCACTATCAGCAGGAACAGCGGCAACTTGTTACGCTCGCAACGCAGCGCCATGCGCTGGAATGCATCATTCATCCAGTTCCTGTTATGCAATCCGGTCAGCATGTCAACATTGGTGGCCGTCGCAAATTCGAGGCTGGATTCGGGTGTCGTCACCTGTAACAGATTGTCGTTGCGAATGCGCCCGGCAAGAATGCTCAGCAGGTTGCGGGCAATGCCATTCATACTTTCCACCAGCGACCAGACCAGGTCATGTGGCATTGCCAGCAGGCGCGTATCCCGTGCCGCAATGACCAGTGCCGCAGTATTTTCGCCATCAATCAGCGAGAGCTCGCCAACGCATTCACCCGGCCCCAGTGCGGCATGCACAGGCATATTACGGCCACTCAAATAAACGCGAAGCTCACCCTCCAGCACCAGATAGAGCGAAAAGTTTTTTTGGCCGACTTCCAGCAGCGTCATGCCACTTTTCAGGGTGATTGTCTGGCAGGCTTTCAGGGCAGACTCGACACTATCAAGTCTGATATCGCGGAACAGCTTGTTCCGCTCCAGCAACGTGCGGTCAGAATCTGAAATCGTTGTCGTCCCGGTATTGGTCATTGGCAGTTTTTACAGCGGAATAATGCAGTCAAATATACAAACGCATTCAAGTATACACAAAGGCCAAGACGGGCATAAGTGGATTACTGCGCATATTTGGCCCAATAGCCGGATGACTCCGCATAGCGGTCACCCGGTCCGTGTGTGCTAGACTGGTGCGCGTGTTCGTACCGGATTCTGGGGCACTTTATTAAACCAGGCTTGACGAATTGCTGAATGTATTCTTGAATATGAAAAACCAGCCATTGGAATGATCGCCATGAAAAAATTTCTGCTGATTCTATTGATGTTTGCCAGTGCCAGCGCTCTTGCCGGGCTCAACAAGTGGGTAGATGCAGATGGTAAGGTACATTATTCAGATCAACCGCCTCCCGCCAATGTGAAGGCGACGGTACTGCGCTCCAGTTCAGACGCAACGGGTTCTGCGGCTACAGGCGAGACGGCTGCATCGAGCGCACCCGCAGCGCCGAGAACCTTTGCAGAGCGCGAAGCTGAATTGAAAAAGGCGCAACAGGCCAAGCAGGAAGCTGCCGACAAAGTTGCCCAGGAGCAAGCGGAAGTTGACGCAAGGAAGGAAAGCTGCATTGCCGCCCAAAAAAATCTGAGTTTGCTTCAGGAAGGTATGCGCATGGTGGAAGTTGATGCCCATGGCGAGCGCTATTATCTGAACGACCAACAACGCCAGCAACGCATCGTCAAGGCGCAACAGGATATCAGTACCTATTGCAAATAGCCGGAAAGGAACGGATTAATGAGAGCAAGGTGGCTTAATTGTGCAGTCATTGCAACTGCATTGGTTTTTGCCTGCCAGGCAGGCGCAGCAGAAGATGACGCTGCGTTCAAGGCGTTGGCAAAAAAGAAGGGCTGTTTCAACTGTCATCGCATGGACAAGCCTGTCTTGGGGCCATCACTGATAGATGTCGGCAGGAAATATCGCAATGATGCCAGCGCGCCTGACAGACTGTTCGGGGTCATCAGAAACGGCAGCAAAGGCGGTGTTTGGGGAGTGGCTTCCATGCCCAGATATGCGGGGCTCAGTGACGACGAAATCAACCTCATGGTGCGCCACATCCTGTCTCTGAAATAGGCAAATGCCGAGGACATCGACAGTCCGCTCCCAGAGCAAATCATTCAGATAATGAGCTGCTGGTTGCTGCCGGCATATTAAAAAATTCCACCGCTTCCGCTTCAATTCTGGTGCGCTTCATTGGCGGCAGGCTCTGCCAGATGCGCTTGCCGTAATGCTTGGTGATGATGCGCGGGTCGCAGATCATCAGCACGCCGCGGTCGGTCTCGTCGCGAATCAACCGCCCCGCACCCTGCTTCAATGCGATGATGGTGCGCGGCAACTGGTATTCCATGAACGCGTTGCGCCCCTGTTTCTTCATCTGCTCGATGCGTGCCGCCAGCACCGGATCGTCCGGCGGCGCGAACGGCAGCTTGTCGATAATCACCAGCGACAAGGCCTCACCGCGCACGTCCACACCTTCCCAGAACGATTGGCTGCCGAGCAGCACCGCGTTGCCGTGTTCGCGGAAGCGCGACAGCATCTCGTTGCGCGAGCCTTCGCCCTGCAACATCAACGGGTAATCCCAACTGCGCCGGTCGAATTCTGCTTGCAGGATTTCGTGGGCGCGCTGCATCGCGCGCAGGCTGGTGAAGAGCAAAAAGGCGCGCCCCTTGCTCGCCCCGATCAGCGGCAAGGCGGCCTGCACCACCGCTTCGGTGTAGCCCTCACTGTTCGGCTCCGGCAGGTTCTGCGGCACATACAGCAAGGCCTGTTCACCGTAGTTAAACGGGCTGTCCCAGCACGCGGTCTGCGCCTTGAGTAGCCCCATCTCGGTCTGGTAAAGCGAGAAATCCTGCTTCACCGCCAGCGTTGCGGAAGTAAAAATCCATGCGCGTGCGCTGCCGCCAATCTGTTTCTCGAAAATTTCCGCGATGGATAGCGGTGTGGTGTTGAGTTGTAGTGAATGATGGAAGACTTCCAGCCAGCGTACCTGATCCGGCTCGTCGCCTTTTTGCCATTTGGCCAATTGTTGCGATAGCCCTTGCGCCCGTTGCCAGCAGTTCTCCAGCCCTTCGCTACGTTCCGCCTGCTTTTCCAGTAGCCCGGAAAATTGTGTCAGCTTCTCGTTCAGCGCCTTCAGTGCGGGTGCGAATTCCTTGAAACTCTCTGTCGCGGCAGCGGGCATCCGGCCTTCCTTCTTGAACACCAGTCGCAGATCGCGGGTGGCCTTGTCCAGTTCGTCGCAGGCCTTGGGCAGCGGCGCAAAATCCTTGGCGGCAGCCGCCGCTTCGAGGCGCGTGTCTGAGGCGAGATCGAGTAGCAGCGAGGTCGAGAGGCTCTCGCCGAAGAACAGGCTGGCGGTCTCCGGTAGCTGGTGCGCTTCATCGAAGATTACCGTATTGCAGGCCGGCAGCAGCTCCGCCACGCCCTCATCGCGCAGCATCACATCGGCAAAGAACAGGTGATGGTTCACCACTACCACGTCGGCCTTCATTGCCTCGCTGCGCGCCTTGAGTACGAAGCATTCCTTGTGCTGCGGGCAGTCCTGCCCGAGGCAGTTGTCGCGAGTGGAAGTGACATGCATCCAGATTGGCGCGTTCTCCGGTACGTCGGCTAGCCCGCTCTTGTCGCCGCTCTGGGTTACTTTTGCATAAATCTTGATCTTGCCGAGGTGGCGCACATCCTCGCGCGTTTTGAACAGCCCGTCGGAATGTGCACGCTCCAGATGATAGTGGCACACGTAGTTTGCGCGCCCCTTGAGCAAGGCTACAGACACCGGCGCCTTCAAAGCATCGCGCACCGTCGGCAAGTCTTTCTGGAATAACTGGTCTTGCAGGTTCTTTGTTCCGGTGGAGATGATCACCTTGCCACCGTTGAGCAGCGCAGGCACCAGATAGGCGAAGGTCTTGCCGGTACCGGTGCCCGCCTCGGCGACCAGTTGCCCGTTCGCTGCGATGGCCTCGGTAATGGCCCACGCCAGTTCCACCTGCTGAGGACGCGCGCGGAAATCCCCGATATGCGCGGCAAGCGCGCCATCGGGGGCAAACAGGGCGGCGAGTTGGTCAGGGGTGAGCAAGGGAAATTATTCAGGCCGAAAGGGTTATGGTTTTCCGCTGGGGACAGCGTTATAGTGCGGCGGCAATTTTACGCGAGAATTCGCCAACACCCATAAGGAAACACGCAATGCAAATTTTGGTGGATGCCGATGCGTGTCCGAAGGTCATCAAGGAGATCCTGTTCCGTGCTGCGGACAGGTTGCATATCCAGCTCACGCTGGTGGCGAACAAGCTGCTGTATTGTCCGCCTTCGCCGTATATCCGCGCGATGCAGGTGCCACACGGTTTCGATGTGGCGGATAACAAGATCGTGCAACTGGTCGAGCCTGGCGATCTGGTGGTTACCGCCGATATTCCGCTGGCCGCCGAAGTGATCGCAAAGGGTGGTCATGCGCTGAATCCGCGCGGGGAGTTTTATACCAAGGACAATATTCAGGAGCGGCTGACGATGCGTAATTTCATGGATGGCCTGCGTGGCAGCGGCGTGGAAACGGGCGGCCCACCGGCGTTGAGCCAGAGTGACCGGCAGGCGTTTGCTAAGCAACTGGATAAATTTCTGGCCGGGCACGCTGCCCGGGCAGCCAACTCAAAGTAGTGCGGCAGAATTTCTTAATGTGCGTCGTCGCGACTGGCGACGAACGGGGGTTTTGCCCACCAGATTAGCGTGACGAGCGATAGCATCAGCAGGGCGGAAATGGTCAATATGTAATCCGTGGCGAGCGTGTAGGACTGCGTGTCAATCATATGTTCCAGATAGGCATAGGCGGCATCTCCCGGTATACCGAGCTGGTGCAGGCGGTTCAGGTAATCATCCACGAGCGGATTGTAGGAGTGAATGTTTTCCGTTAGCTGAGCGTGGTATTCAGAAGCTGAGCTGGTCCACAGCCAGACGTTGATGGCGGTGCCGAAACTGGCACCCAAATTGCGCATGAAATTGGTGAGGCCGGAGGCCGCCGCGATACGCTCCTCGGATAAGCCGGACAGACTGATGGTGACCAGTGGCAGGAAGAAGCAGCTAATGCCGATGCCCATGAACAGGCGGCTCAGTGCCACCGACCAGTAGTCGATGTCCGGCGTGAAGCGCGCGCTCCATAAACCCACCAGCGCAAATACGACAAAACCGAAAGTGGTGATGGCGCGCGCATCGATACGGTTAATGCTGATGCCGATGGCTGGCCCCAGGAAAAATGCCAGCACTCCGCCGAAGGCCACGGCCTTGCCGGCCCACAGCGACGTGTAGCCCTGCCAAGTTTGCAGCCACAGCGGAACGATGACGACCACGCCGAAGAATGCAATCGAGCCAAGCAACAGGCACACCGTTCCCACCAGAAAATTGCGCTCAGTGAATAGCCGCAAATCAACCAGCGGGGCCGGATCGTAAAGCTCCCAGACAACAAACATCAACAGTGCGATGGCTGCTGTCACCGCAAGCGTGATGATGGTGGCGGAATCGAACCAGTCAAGCTCGTTGCCCTTGTCGAGCATGATTTGCAGGGAGCCGATGCCGACGATCAGCAGGGATAGCCCGGCCCAATCCATTTTCTGATCTCGATTGTCGGGCTGATGCGCATCGCGGTGCCCCAGCATCAGATAAACGGAAATACCGACCAGCAGACCGACCGGCAGGTTGATCAGGAATATCCAGTGCCACGAGGTATTGTCGGTCAGCCATCCGCCCGCCAGCGGCCCGGCAACCGGCGCGATCACCGTAGTCATCGCCCAGATGCCCAGGGCCAAGCCGCGCCGGTGCGGCGGATAAATTGCGGTGATCAGCGTTTGTGACAGCGGAATCATGGATGCGCCGCATACCCCTTGCAATACCCGTGCTGTAAGGATCATCGGGAAGCTGAACGACATCGCACACAACAGCGAAAACAGGGTAAACAGCAACGTGGCAACGACAAAGCTGCGTACGGTGCCGAAGCGCCCGGCAAGAAATCCCGCCAGCGGCAGCATGATGGCTTCGGCCACCGAATAGGAAGTGATGATCCAGGTGCCCTGCGTCGGGCTGACTGCAAAATCGCCGGCCATCGTGGGCACGGCAACATTGACGATGGTCAGGTCCAGGATATTCATGAACGATCCCAGGCCGAGCGCCAGCGTTGCCAGGATTAACTTGGTGCCGCTGAGATAGGTGGGCAGTCCGGCTGCGTGATAATTTGCGGCCGGTGCAGCGTTCACTGGCGTCCCAGGTTATCGGCGATGATTTGCGCCACGAGCGCATCGGCGGCTTTGATGTCCTGCGCGTATATCGAAGTGCTGGCGATTACCGTGTCATTGGGCAGCATTGTCAGTGCCGCGCCGCTGCGGTCATGTGTGTCGATGGTCACATCCATGGAAAGCCCGATACGCAGCGGATGTTCCTGTAACTCTTTTGCATCTAGCGCGATGCGCACCGGCAAGCGCTGTACAATTTTGACCCAGTTTCCGGTAGCATTTTGTGCAGGCAGAAGGGCGAAGGCTGAGCCGGTGCCAGGTGCCAAACCAATCACATGGCCATGAAAAATGACGGAACCGCCGTAGAAATCGGAAGTCAGCGTGGCCGCCTGCCCGATGCGCACATTGCGTAATTCGGTCTCCTTGAAGTTGGCATCCAGCCATACCTTGTCGAGTGGTACGAGCGCCATCAGAGAATCGCCGGGTTTGACCCGCTCGCCGATCTGCACTGGGCGTTTTGCCACTTGGCCGCTGGTCGGCGCGATCACGCGGGTGCGCGCCAGTGCGAGGGCGGCTTCACGCACCTTCACAGCGGCTTCGCGCACGTTGGGGTGGTTCTCCAGTGAGGTATTGTCCACGCGTGCGTTGGAAACACTGGCTTGGTCTTCGGTCTGGGTGATGGCGGCGGCGCTGGCTTTTGCCGCACTGGCGGCTGCATCGCGCTGCGCACGTGCCGCATCACGCGTGGTTTGCGCGATTTGCACGTTTTCCGACGAAACGAAATTCTGTCTGGCCAAGGCTTCGCGACGTTTGAATTCCGATTCAGCCTGCGCGAGAGTGGCCTCACTGCGTGCCAGATCGGCTTGTGTGCGTGCGAGGTCGGCACGGCGTTGCGCGAGCAGCGGCAGATTGCCGTGGCTGGTCGCATACAGGCCGCGTACTTCGCGCACCGCCGCAGCCAGTGTTGCTTCGGCACCATCCAGTTGCAGGCGCGCATCACTGTCATCCAGTAGCACCAGCAATTGCCCTTCAGACACGGCTTGCGTGGTATCGGCATGAATGGCAATTACCGTTCCGCCGGTCAATGGTGTCACCGTTACGACATTGCCGCCGATGTAAGCATCGTCCGTCCCGGTGTGCCACTGGCCGAGAAAAAACCACCAGGCAAAAACGGCCAGCAGAACCACCAGCACCAGCGCAGCAATGCGCAGCAGGATTGCATTCCGTTTACCGGGGTTTGCAGGGGCGGGTGTTGGGCTCTGGTCGGTCATATGGTTTTGTGGAACCTGACGTATGGGGTTTTCCGGGCTGATTTTATCATTCCGGGAGGGTAATCTATGGCAGAAAGCTGAATTTATGAGGTTTTGGTGCGGGTAGTGATGACGAAAAAACTTTCCCATTGTCCAGGGCTTACCGTCCGCTGGAGCCGGACCCGCTCCCGACCTTTTGGCAAAATAGCGGTAGTCCTTCTGGTAAATAAAGAAGTGCAGCCACACGCTCAATATCGGACTTGCTTTTTCTATATACCATATTAAAATGGTCGGGCATTATCTTTTCAATCAAACTACATTTATAAGGAACCTAGAATGATTCACAATTGCGCTAATTCCATTTCCAATGACATGCGTTACCCGTTCGATGCCCGTGGCGTCGCCAAACGTTTCCGCCACGCTGCTATTTTTGGCGCGTTTGACTCTCTGCATCCCGGCGAAACCATGCTTTTCTGTAATGACCACGATCCGTTGCCGCTGCTCGCGCAATTAACGGATCGCTACGGCGACGGTATTGGAATCCAGTATGTCACCCGTGAGCCTGGACAGATCGTCATCGAGTTCGCGCGCAAATAATCGTACTGCATGTTCCAGCGATGACAGTGGCAGGTTTTGCCGCCGTCATCGCATCTGGCGTTGTTTATAGCAATCGCTCCATTATCCAGTCCGATGCCTGTTTGACACCTTCCGGAATAACCGGCTCAGATTGCGGCGCGGCCCAGATTTTTTTCAGTGCTTCAGTAAAATTCCCCCGCTCCAGCGTACCCCTTGAAATTTCACGGCACAAACCGTGCTGTTCCAGCCAGGTAATCAGGGCTGGCGATTCCGGCCAGTCGGCGCGGCTGACGTACAGCACCGGCACCCCGCTGCATGCGGCCTCGACAAAGCTGCCATAACCGGGTTTGCAAACCAGTGCGTCACAGCTGGCTAACAAATTGCCGAAATTCATCTGCAATGTTTCGATAATAACTGCATCCGGGTGATCAATTTGCCAGTCTTGCTGCACCAGCCAGCGCACGCTGTCGATGCGCGGCCAGCGCTCGACAGGCAGGCGGCTGGCGATGCCACCCATACTTACCAGCACCAGCTTTTCTTCCCTCGATAATCTCAGGCGACGGTTTAATTCATCGCGCCGATTCGCACCGATGACGGCGATGGGCGCGACAGGGACAAGGTTGGGCAAACTGGACATCGCCATACCGGGCGTGGCGCGCAAAAAAGCATCGGCATTGGCATAACAGTCACGGATCTGGGCGGTGATTTCATTATCGCCGCAGTAGTGACGGTAAATATCGGCCCAGTTCAGCGAACACAGCGCAACATTCGGAATGTCCGCGTGTTGTGCTCCCGCCAGCGGCGGATAACCGACATTGGATAGCACCATGTCTGCACCGAGTTCGCGCAGCAGGTGCGCCTCATCGGCGATGCGCGCATTCCAGTCTGCATGAAAGGCGCGATAGGCCGCACAACTTTCCTCGACGCGCACGTCTAGCGCCGACGACATCAGCATGCCGATGTCGCCCTCGCTGGGCAAATAGGCGAATGGTGCACGGATGCGCGAACGCAAATGGGAATGTGGTGCGGCGGAACGTACCGTAAGGCGCAACTGCGGTATGTGTTCATGCAGTCGGTTCAGAATCGGTGCGGTCTGTGCGACATGGCCGAAACCGTGACCAGAGATGGAAACGACGAGATGAGGCATGGCGCTAAATTTGTTTACAAGAGGGAAACTTTAGAGTCGTACAAAATGCCTTCAATGGCGGGCTGAAAAGCGGCACATACATGGGTATAGTGAACATCGGAAAACCGCATGTGCGGCTTAACAAGAAAGGGCTCCAGAAAGACTATTCGCTACTTTGTACACCCGGTTTTATTTCTTTTCTGCGTATTTGCATTTGCAGATATTGTTTCTCATGTACTGAATGATCTGCTTGATCTCTGCATCTGTAAATGTGTCTTTCTGGGCTGGCATCGCATCTGAGAGCCCCATGGATGGCCCGCCGAATTTGATCACCTTGAAAAGCTCATCATCCGTTCTGAATGACATAAGATTTGCATCGGCCAGATTACGAGTCTTTATTCCTTCTCCGAGAGCTTCCGCGAGGGGGCCATCACCTTTTCCGCTATCCCCGTGGCAGGGAGAACAAGTCCCGATAAAATTATCCATACCGCCGTCGCCGGTCCAGGTTGCATTGTTGCCCGGATCTGCCTTTATCTTTGCAGCAGAGGTGGCGGGGCCGGAAAACGCAATCAACCCAATAAACAGAAAAGCCGCAACGGCACTCATTTGAAAACGTATCGCGCTCATAATTTTGTGCCTTTCTTCAATCAGGTTAAATGTTCAAAGACAGTGGAAACACGCCAACACTCCTCGCGACGGAATCTACTCCACAGCCAGTTGAGCGTCAACACGAAGCAAGTTTGATCGCTGATTTCCAGTGGCTTAAGGAGAGGGTGGTCGTTGCCGGCTCGCAAACTATTTCAGCACTTCGGTGAGAAAGCTCTGCAACTGCGCCCAGGAATCCTTGTCCGCTTTCGTGTTGTAGGCGATGGGCATGTTGAATTGCTTGCCCAGTGCATCGGCATCCGGGTTGGTGAAGCTGTGCATCGCGCCGGGATACACCACCACCTTGTAGTTCACGCCCGCCTTCACCATCTCCTGCTTGAACGCTTCCACCTGGGCAGCAGGGATCATCTTGTCGTCCGCCCCGGTGAACACGCGCACCTGCGCCTTCACCTTGCCCGGCTGCGCCGGAGTATCGGTGCCGAGGCCGCCGTGAAAGCTGGCCACTCCCTTCAGGTCTTCCCCGGCACGCGCCATCTCCAGCACCACCGAGCCGCCGAAGCAGTAGCCGATCGCAGCCAGCCTGTGCCCATCCACATTATGCTGCTTGCGCAGCAGCTTCATCGCGGCCTCAAAGCGTGCTTTCGCCAGCGGCTTGTTCTTCGCCACTTCGCCGGCGAACTTACCCGCATCGTCCGGGTGCTGCGCCTGCTTGTCGTCGCCATACATATCCACCGCCAGTGCCACGTAACCCAGCTCCGCCAGCATGTTGGCGCGCTTTCTGGCGTAGGCGTTATGCCCCCACCACTCGTGCACCACCAGCACCGCCGGGCGCTTGCCCTTCACCGCGTCGTCGTAGGCAATCCAGCCTTTCAGCGTCGTGCCGTTGGCGGTGTAGCTCACTTCCTTGCCTTGCACGGCGGCGAGGGCGGCGGTTGTGCTCAGGCAGAGCAGGGTGAGGGATAGAAGAAGATTTTTCATGGTGGTCTCCTTTGGTGTGGATATAGAGTTGCGCTACTTTACAGAAAGGCACAGATGTCGAATTTTTTTGGGGCGATGATACTAGAGTGTGGAAAAGAATTTTACTCCGGTACCTTTGATGTTCGCTGGTGCGATGGATGAGTTGCTGACACGCGCTTGGGCTTAGTCGCTGTTGAACTGCGGAAACAAATGCGAAGCTGACCCTTTTAGCTGCTTTTAGCTGCTCCAGCGCGCGCAGTTGTTTTTTCGCGTTGTGGATCACTTCATTCGGCACGCCTGCGAGAGAGGCGACTTGCAGGCAATAGCAACCATGCATGTCGGGATACACGATAAAGCCGTTAACCCAGCTTACGAGGTTGTGTATTTTGTTTCCGGGCGGTCGAAGATTTCATCGGCTGGACGTCCTTGGCCGTTGGCGATTCCTGCCGCGATTGCGGATTTCAATTCCTTGATTGAGCTCTTCGGGACCAGTTGAATGATTGAACCCATTGGTATCAGTTCGAACTCTTGGCCGGGCTGAAGATGCATGGATTCACGCAATTCTTCAGGCAGGGAAATCTGATAGTTGCTGGATAGAGTGGCGGTACTCATTTTCAATTCCTCGACCGATAATGGTTTAGCAATTTACACCTGAGGGGGTGGGAGGGCAAGCAACCGTTTCACTCAGATTTTTACGTGAGGCAATAGGTGAGTATTTATTCCAAATTGCTCATTAGAACCTGAAGGTTTGGTTGGGGGTAGAACAGTGGAATAGCGGCGCTTCTACCCCCTCCCTAGCCCTCCCCCTGCAAGGGGGAGGAGAAAGCAAAAATTTCCAATCTGGGTTACACCAGTTTCCTCAACTGATACAGCTTCTCCAGCGCCGCTTTCGGGCTGAGTTCGTCCGGCTGCACGTCGCGCAATGCAGACACCAGCGGATGCTCTTCCGATTCCGGTGCGGGTGGTGCGGCGGCAAATAAATCGCCTTGCGGATTCTGTGCCGCGCTCTGCTGTTCCAGTCTCACCAGTTGTTTCTTCGCGGCGCGGATCACGCTGTTCGGCACACCCGCGAGGGCGGCGACTTGCAGGCCGTAGCTCTGGCTGGCTGCACCTTCGTTTACGGAGTGCAGGAACACGATGCTGTGCTGGTGCTCGATGGCGGTCAGATGCACGTTGGCGAGTTGCGCAAACTCTTCGGCGAGCCGCGTGAGTTCGAAGTAGTGTGTGGCAAACAGCGTGTAGCTGCGGTTGTTGTCCAGCAGGTGGCGTGCGATGGCATAGGCGAGGGCGAGGCCGTCGAAGGTACTGGTGCCGCGCCCGATTTCGTCCACCAGTACCAGGCTTTTTTCGGTGGCGCTGTGCAGGATGTTGGCGGCTTCGGTCATCTCGACCATAAAGGTGGAGCGTCCGCTGGCGAGGTCGTCGGATGCGCCGATGCGTGTGAAAATCTGGTCGATCTCACCCAGTACGGCATCTTGTGCGGGGACGAAGCAGCCGACATGCGCGAGCAACGCGATGATGGCGACCTGGCGCATGTAGGTGGATTTACCGCCCATGTTGGGGCCGGTGATCAGCAGCATGCGGCGCGCATCGTGCAGCGTGGCATCGTTGGGTGTGAATTGTTCAACTTGTGCCTCGACTACCGGATGGCGGCCTTGCTTGATGGTGATCTGCGCGTCGTCGCTGAACTGCGGTGCGTTGAAGTTGAGCGTGGCGGCGCGCTCGGCAAAGGTGGCGAGCACGTCGAGCTCGGCGATGGCGGCGGCGATGCGTTGCAGTTGCGGGATAAAAGGGGCAAGCGCATCGAGCAATTGGTCGTAGAGGAATTTCTCGCGTGCCAGCGCGCGCTCGTTGGCGGACAGCGCCTTGTCCTCGAAGGTCTTGAGTTCCGGTGTGATGTAACGCTCGGCGTTTTTCAGCGTCTGGCGGCGGCGGTAATCATCCGGCACGTTGGCAGATTGCGCGCGCGTCACTTCGATGTAGAAGCCATGCACGCGATTGTATTCAACTTTGAGTGTGGTGATACCGGTGCGCGCGCGCTCGCGTGCTTCCAGCGCCAGCAGGAAATCACCGCAGTTGGTCTGGATACCGCGCAGTTCGTCCAGCTCGGCATCGTAGCCGTCGGTAATCACGCTCCCCTCTCGCAACACTGAAGAAGGCTCTGCTTTGAGAGTTTTCCGAAGTAGCTCAACTAACGCTGGGTCTGTTTGCAGTGCGTCAGTGAGAGTTTCCAGCAAGCTTGACGCTTCTACCCTCTCCCCAGCCCTGATGGAACTACTAGCCATTCGACTAAGCCCGCTAGCGGGCAAGTCGCTGGTTATCTCCCTTAAAGGGCGAGGGAGCAGGGTGGTATGCAACTGCGGCAGTTGTTTGAGTGTGTCACGCAGGCCGGACAGGTCGCGCGGGCGCGCGCTCTTTAGCGCGATGCGCGCGGTGATACGCTCGACATCGACGCAGGGTTTGAGGTGAGCATGCACACTGCGGAACAGCCCGACCAGTTCATCTACTGTATTTAGCCTGTTGCGCAGAACGGTGCGGTCGCGCAGCGGGTGGTGCAGCCAATGCGCCAGCAGGCGACTGCCCATGTTGGTGGCGCAGGTGTCGAGCAGCGACAGCAGGGTCGGGGCGGGTTCGCCGCGCAGGGTTTGGGTGATCTCCAGATTGCGGCGCGTGGCGGCATCCATGCGCACGAATTCGTCGGCGTGATAGACCTGTGCACTGCGGATGTGGGTGATGCCCTGGCCCTGGGTGAGCTTGGCGTAGCCGAGCAGTGCGCCTGCCGCTTCCAGCCCCAGCGTGAAATCGTCGCAACCGAATCCGGCGAGGTCGTGCGTGCCGAATTGCTGACACAACGCGCGGTGTGCGGTGTCGCGGTCGAAGTGCCATGCGGGCAGGGATTTGTGCGCGGTGGATTTGAATTGCGTTGTGCGCGTATCTTCCGCCACCAGAATCTCGGAAGGTTGCAGGCGCTCCAATTCGGCGGGCAGTTGTTTGGCATCCACTTCGGCGATGAAGAATTTTCCGGAGGCGAGGTTGAGCCAAGCCATACCCACTTCGTTGTTGCGCTCGTGCAGCGCCAGCAGCAGGCTGTCACGCTTCTCATCGAGCAAGGCGGAATCGGTAAGCGTGCCTGGGGTGACAATACGCACTACCTTGCGCTCCACCGGGCCTTTGCTGGTGGCGGGGTCGCCGATCTGTTCGCAGATGGCCACCGATTCGCCCATTTTTACCAAGCGCGCCAGATACTGCTCGGCGGCGTGATACGGTACACCCGCCATCCTGATCGGCTGGCCGTTGGACGCGCCGCGCTGGGTCAGCGTAATGTCGAGCAGCTTGGCGGCGTGCGCAGCATCCTCATGGAACAGCTCGTAGAAATCGCCCATGCGGTAGAACAGCAGCATGTCGGGATGCTCTGCCTTGATGCGCAAATATTGCAGCATCATGGGTGTGTGTTTGCCGGTCACATACGGCGCGTTGCCGTCGGTTGTTTCGGACATGACAGCCCTTATTTCTTCAGCCCATCGGTGAGATGTGGCGCGATAATTTTCAGCAGTTGCGCGTGGATGTCGGGATTGCCGGCACAGAGATGGCCGGTCTTGAGATAGGTATCCGAACCGTGCAGGTCGCTGACCATGCCACCCGCTTCGGTAATCAGCAGGCAACCGGCGGCAATGTCCCACGGCTTGAGCCCGGTCTCGAAGAAACCGTCGTAGCGACCCGTTGCCATCCACGCCAGATCCAATGCGGCGGCTCCAGGGCGGCGCAGGCCAGCGGTCTGCTGTATCAGATCTTTGAAAATGGCAATGTAGGCATCCATGTGCTCGAATCTGGTATAGGGAAAGCCGGTACCGATCAGGCTGTCGGCAAGCTGCACGCGCCTGGTCACGCGAATGCGCTTGTCATTGAGGAACGCACCGCGTCCGCGCGTGGCGGTAAACAGCTCATTTTTGGTCGGGTCGTACACCACCGCCTGGGTGATGATGCCTTTGTGCTGCAATGCGATGGATACGGCAAATTGCGGAAGGCCGTGCAGGAAATTGGTTGTGCCATCCAGTGGATCGATGATCCACAGGTATTCAGACTCGCCTTGGCTGCCGCTCTCTTCTGCTAAAATTGCATGGTCCGGATAGGCATCCAGCAAGGTTTGTATGATGGTCTGCTCGGCGGCCCGGTCTACTTCGCTGACGAAATCCGCGTGGGATTTTCTGGTGATGGTGAGGTGATCGATCCGGTCTGCGGAACGATGAATCAGATTGCCGGCACGGCGCGCGGCCTTCACCGCGATGTTGAGCATGGGATGCATGGATTAAAAACCTTTTTAATGAGCAAGATAAATTTCAGGCCGTATTTTAGTTGGAATCACGTTTTGAATAAACCTAATCCTTTCAGCAATATTCGTGTGGTGCTCAGCCATACGACGCATCCGGGCAATATCGGTGCGGCCGCGCGCGCCATGAAGACGATGGGTCTGCGCCATCTCTATCTGATTAACCCGCGCCGTTTTCCGGATGCCCAGGCTGATGCGATGGCGGCAGGCGCGGATGACATTCTGCGTGAAGCGGTAGTGTGCGGCTCGGTTGACGAGGCTTTGCAGGGTGCGGCATTCACAGTGGCAATGACGGCGCGCCTGCGTGATATTTCCATCGAGGCGAAGAGCCCGCGCGCGGCGGCACCATTGCTGCTGCAACAGGCGGCGCAACAGCCGGTGGCATTGCTGTTCGGCACCGAGATGTCCGGGTTGACCAACGAGGAAACGGGCAAGGCGCAGGTGCTGGTTAATATTCCGTCACATCCGGATTTTTCTTCGCTTAACCTGGCAGCTGCGGTGCAGATAATAGGTTATGAGTTGAGCGTGGCGGCACAAAGCTTTGTGCCGGACCCGCCGGAAGTCCGGCCGGCACCGCATGAGCAAGTGGAAGGGTTCTTCACACATCTGGAAAAGACCCTGTTCGAGATCGGTTTTTTTACCACACAGAACCCCGCCCGTCTGATGCAGCGTCTGCGCCGTCTGTATGCCCGCGCGCGGCTGGAACCGGAGGAAATCAATATCCTGCGCGGCATATTGAGCGTGGCAACCGAGTACAATATGCGCCTCAGATCGCGCTACCAGAAAGAAAACTAAGAGTGTTTCCCAGCATTAAAGAAGACATTGCCAGCGTATTTGCCCGCGATCCCGCAGCGCGCACCACTTTCGAAGTGCTGACCTGCTATCCGGGTTTGCACGCGCGCATTCTGCACCGCATGGCGAATACCTTGTGGCATGCCGACTTGAAATGGCTGGCGCGTTTTCTGTCGCATATCGCGCGCTGGTTGACCGGTATCGAAATTCATCCCGGCGCAACCATCGGGCGGCGCTTCTTTATTGATCATGGTATGGGCGTGGTGATTGGTGAAACCTCCGAAATTGGTGATGATGTCACGCTCTACCACGGTGTCACGCTGGGCGGCACTTCATGGAAAGAAGGCAAGCGGCATCCAACCCTGGGTAATGGCGTGGTGGTGGGAGCTGGAGCCAAGATACTCGGACCGATCAGCATCGGCGATGGCGCGAAAATCGGTTCGAATGCAGTGGTGGTAAAAGATGTACCCGCAGGGGCAACGGCAGCGGGCATTCCGGCGCGTATTCTCGATGAAGAAAAAAAGAAGGCCGATGGTTTTAAAGCCTACGGCATCGGCAATGACCAGAACGATCCGCTTTCCAAGGCGATACACGGGCTGCTCGGGCATAGTGTGACGGTGGACCAGCGCATCGATTTCATTTTGCAGCAACTTGAAAAAATGGGCGTGTCGGTCGAAGAGGAGCGTGCCACGGCCGATAAATTTGACCCGAACCAGTTGAATAAAATTGTTGACTAAAAGGTTCGGGTATTGTAGCCTTCCCCTGAGTTCCGCGCGTTTGATTTGAAACGCATTTAAGGTAATTTTGATCAAGATGTTGGGAGTAATAATATGCGGTTGACTACCAAAGGACGTTTTGCTGTAACGGCAATGGCTGACTTGGCGATGTGTGCCAGCCCCGGTCCTGTGACTATGGCTGCGATTAGTGAGCGGCAGAAAATCTCACTCTCTTATCTGGAGCAATTGTTCGGCAGGCTGCGCCGCCACAAGATCGTGAGAAGTGTGCGCGGCCCGGGCGGCGGTTACCACCTTGCCAGGCCTGCGGAAAAAATTACTATCGCCGAGATCATTGTGGCTGTGGATGAGGTTGTGGATGCAACGGCCTGTGGCGGAAAGGGCAATTGCTTCGGTGATCGCCAGTGTATCACTCACGATTTATGGATGGGGCTCAACGAAAAAATTTATGAGTATTTGTCCGGCATTTCGCTGCAGCAATTGGTGGACAGCCAGATTGGGACGGGCTCTGGTGCCGGCCCCATCAAGGTGAACAAGAAAAACGCAAAACCCATAGTGATTTCTGTTTAGTACGGGGAAGATGATGAAAATGAAACTTCCGATTTACATGGATTACTCGTCGACCACGCCGGTAGACCCGCGCGTGACGCAAAAGATGATCCCGTATCTCACCGAAAAGTTTGGCAACCCGGCCAGCCGCTCCCACGCATTTGGCTGGGAAGCTGACGCAGCGGTGGAACTGGCGCGCGAGCAGGTCGCGGCGCTGGTAAATGCCGACTCGAAGGAAATTATCTGGACTTCCGGAGCCACCGAGTCGAACAACCTTGCCATCAAGGGCGCGGCGCATTTTTACCAGGGTAAAGGTAAACATATCATCACCATGCGTACCGAGCATAAGGCAGTGCTCGATACCGTGCGCGAACTGGAGCGCGAGGGCTTCAGTGCAACCTATCTCGACCCCGAGCCGAGCGGTCTGTTGGATCTGGAAAAATTCAAAGCGGCGTTACGTCCGGATACAGTGCTGGTGTCCATCATGCTGGTGAACAATGAGATCGGCGTGATCCAGGACATCGCCGCCATCGGCGAAGTCTGCCGTGACAAGAGTGTGCTGTTTCATGTGGATGCGGCACAGGCGACCGGCAAGGTGGCGATTGATTTGCAACAGTTGAAAGTCGATTTGATGTCGTTTTCAGCGCACAAGACCTACGGTCCCAAAGGTATCGGCGCACTGTATGTACGGCGCAAGCCGCGCGTACGGCTGGAAGCGCAGATGCATGGTGGCGGGCATGAGCGCGGCATGCGTTCCGGCACGTTGCCAACACACCAGATAGCCGGAATGGGTGAGGCATTTCGCATCGCCAAAGAAGAAATGGCACAGGAAAACGAGCGCACGCGCATGCTGTGTGACCGTCTGCTGAAAGGGCTGATGTCCATGGAGGAAGTGCACATTAACGGTGATATGGAACAGCGCGTGCCACACAACCTCAACCTCAGCTTCAATTTTGTTGAAGGTGAATCGCTGATGATGGCGATCAAGGATGTTGCGGTATCGAGTGGTTCGGCCTGTACCTCGGCAAGTCTGGAACCATCCTATGTGTTGCGTGCGCTGGGTCGCAGCGACGAACTGGCGCACAGCTCGATCCGCTTCAGTATCGGGCGTTTTACCACAATCGAGGAAGTTGATTACGTTATTGAGTTGTTGAAAAGTAAGGTCGGTAAACTGCGTGAACTGTCGCCGTTATGGGATATGTACAAGGACGGAATCGATCTGAATACTGTGCAGTGGGCGGCACATTAAAAGGCAGTTGCTAGATGTAAGACGTAAGTTGTGAGTTAAACCCAATTACAACTTTCGCCTAATAACTTACGTCTTGCGACTGCGACTGAAAGGAGCATCAAAATGGCTTACAGCGAAAAGTTACTGGATCACTACGAACATCCGCGCAATGTCGGCACCATGGACAAAGATGCGGCGGAAGTGGGTACCGGCATGGTCGGCGCACCCGCCTGCGGTGACGTGATGAAGTTGCAAATCAAGGTCGGTAAGGACGGCGTGATCGAAGATGCCAAGTTCAAGACCTACGGTTGCGGTTCGGCAATCGCATCCAGCTCGCTGGTGACCGAATGGGTCAAAGGCAAGACAGTCGATCAGGCCCTGCAGATCAAAAACACGCAGATTGCCGAAGAACTGGCGTTGCCACCGGTGAAAATTCACTGCTCGATTCTGGCGGAAGATGCCATCAAGGCAGCGGTGGCAGATTACAAGAACAAACATAGCACGGTGGTGGAGACACCAGCCTGCGGGGAAAAATGCAAGGAGTAGATCATGGCAATCTCACTGACTGAAAATGCGTCCAAGCATATAAAGGACTTTATTACCAAACGTGGCAAGGGTATTGGTTTGCGCATCGGCGTGCGTACCAGCGGTTGTTCGGGCATGGCTTACAAACTGGAATTTGCAGACGAGTTGAGCAGCGATGATCTGCAATTCGCCAGTAACGGGGTCACGTTGCTGGTTGATCCAAAAAGTTTGCCGTACATTGACGGCATGGAGCTGGATTACACGCGCGAGGGATTGAATGAGGGATTCAAATTCAATAATCCAAATGTCAAGAACCAGTGCGGCTGCGGCGAAAGCTTTGGCGTCTGATGCAACCTGCCAGCTTCGACTTCCGGCAAAACTATTTTGATTTATTTGGCCTTGCGCAATCGTTCCGGATAGATATCCCGCAGCTTGAGCGGCAATATCGCGCGTTGCAGGCGCGGGTGCACCCGGATAAATCCGCCCACCTGCCTGACGCCGAACAGCGTATGGCCATGCAACGCGCCACGCTGGTGAATGAGGCCTACCAGACATTGCACAATCCGCTACGGCGCGCGCGGTACTTGCTGTTGCTGCACGGCGTAAATACCCAGGAAGAAACCAATACCGCCATGCCACCGGATTTTCTGCTGGCGCAGATGGCGTGGCGCGAAGCGATTGTTGAGGCGCAGCAGGCACGGGATGTCGCAGTGCTGGACGAGCTGGATACACGCTTGCATCGCGAGACTCGCGAACTCGAAAGCCAGCTTGCAGCCAGAATCGATTCCGAACAGGATTATGCGGCTGCCGCAGAGCTTGTGCGCAAGCTGCGTTTTATGGAAAAACTTGCGGAAGAGATGCATGCCGCTTATGACGCACTAGACTTGTAATGGCGCTCTTACAGATTTCCGAACCCGATCAGAGCACTTTGCCGCATCAGCACCGTCTGGCGGTGGGTATCGACCTTGGTACGACCAACTCGCTGGTGGCGACAGTGCGCAACGGTATCAGCGTGGTGCTTAACGATGAAAATGGACGTGCCATGCTGCCCTCGGTGGTGCGCTATCTGGCCGATGGCAGCATCGCGGTGGGTGAAGCAGCGCAAACTATGCAGAGTAAAGATGCCGCCAATGCCATTGTCTCGGTGAAACGCTTCATGGGGCGCGGCCTCAAGGATGTCGGCGAGACCGGCCGTTTGCCGTATCGCTTTGTGGATACTGCCGGCATGTTACAACTGCGCACCGTGGCGGGTGTGAAGAGCCCGGTTGAAGTATCCGCCGAAATTCTCAAGACGTTGCGTGGCCGTGCCGAAGCAGTGTTGGGTGGCGAACTGGTTGGCGCGGTGATTACCGTGCCCGCCTATTTTGACGACGCACAGCGGCAGGCCACCAAGGATGCGGCACGTCTGGCCGGGCTGAATGTATTGCGCCTGCTCAACGAGCCGACTGCGGCGGCGATTGCCTACGGGCTGGATAATGCCGCCGAGGGCATCTATGCGGTGTATGACCTGGGCGGCGGCACTTTTGATATTTCCATCCTGCGCCTGTCGCGCGGCGTATTCGAGGTGCTGGCGGCTAACGGCGATTCTGCGTTGGGTGGCGACGATTTTGATCAGCGCATCCATTGCTGGCTACTCGAGAAAAATCATCTCTCCACACTCGGCCCGCAGGATACGCGCCTGTTACTGACTCATGCACGCGCCGCCAAAGAGCAATTAACTGAACATGCCGAGACGCGTATCACCGCAGCGCTGTCAACGGGCGAGGTCATCGACAATGTGCTGACCCAAGTTGAGTTTCAGGCCATGTCACAGAATCTGATACAGCGCACCCTGCAGCCGTTGCGCCGCGCTTTGCGCGATGCGAAACTGAGTGTGGCGGACATCAAGGGTGTGGTGATGGTCGGCGGCGCAACGCGTATGCCGCAGGTGCAGCACGCAGTGGGAGAATTTTCCGGATTGACACCGCTGACCAATCTCGACCCCGACAAGGTTGTGGCATTGGGTGCGGCGATCCAGGCCAATCTGCTGGCGGGCAACCGCACTGGTGACGATTGGCTGCTGCTGGACGTGATTCCATTGTCATTGGGTATTGAAACCATGGGCGGTCTTGCGGAGAAAATCATCCCGCGCAACAGCACCATTCCCACCGCACGCGCCCAGGAATTCACCACTTTCAAGGATGGGCAAACCGCGATGAGTATTCATGTGGTGCAGGGTGAGCGTGAGCTGGTGAGCGATTGTCGTTCACTGGCAAAGTTCGAATTGCGCGGTATTCCGCCGATGGTGGCGGGCGCGGCGCGCATTCGCGTAACCTTCCAGGTAGATGCGGACGGACTGCTCAATGTATCGGCACGCGAAATGGGTAGCGGCATCGAGGCAGCCATCGTTGTCAAACCATCCTACGGGCTGTCTGATGCCGAGGTGACACGTATGCTGCAGGATTCCACACAGCATGCGCAGGACGATATGCAGGCGCGTACTCTGCGCGAGCAGCAGACGGAAGCTAACCAGTTGCTGGAAGCGGTGCAGCACGCACTGGAGCTGGATGGTGGCCTGCTCGACGAAGATGAAAAAAACCGGATCGAAGAACGGATGAGCGCATTGCGCAACACCCTGCAACTAACCGATCATCTGGCTATCAAACGCGCCGTTGGCGTATTGAACGATGCTACCGTCAATTTTGCGCAGGCGCGTATGGACAGGAGCGTAGCGAGTGTGCTGGCGGGTAAGAATATTTCCGATCTGGAGGTGAAGTAATGCCAAAAATTATTGTGCTGCCACATGAGGAACTTTGCCCTGGGGGCACAGTGTTTGATGTTGAGCCGGGTGTCTCTATTTGCGATGCGTTGCTGCAGCACGATGTGGAAATAGAACATGCCTGTGAAAAATCCTGTGCTTGCACCACCTGCCATGTCATCCTGCGCGACGGTTTCAATTCCCTGGAACCTGCGGATGATTGTGAAGAAGATTTGCTCGACAAGGCTTGGGGGCTGGAACCCGCCTCGCGCCTGTCCTGTCAGGCGCTGGTGGCGGATCAGGATCTGGTTGTCGAGATTCCTAAATACACCATCAACATGGCCAAGGAGAAATGACATGAAATGGGTAGAGGTGCGCGACATAGCCGTTGCACTGTTCGAGAAACATCCCGATATCGACCCGCGCTCGGTGCGCTTCGTTGACCTGCATAACTGGGTGGTCGATCTGCAAGGTTTTGATGACGACCACAGCCGTGGCGGCGAAAAGATGCTAGAGGCGATACAGGCGGCATGGATTGATGAGGTGGAATAGCGTGTTGGATATCTGGAAAAAAGTCTCCAACCGCTGGCTGTATCTTGCAGGTGCGCTATTCGCCGGCGGCCTGATGGGCTTTGGCCTGTACCTGCAATACGTTGAGCATCAGGATCCCTGTCCGCTGTGCATGGTGCAACGCGTGATCTTCATTGCCATCCTGGTGATGTTTGCGCTGGCCGCTTTGCATGGCCCAAAGCGGGTCGGCGAACGCATCTATGCCACATTGATCATGCTGCTGTCGCTATCCGGCGTGGGTGTGGCGATGCGCCATATCTGGTTACAAAACTTGCCCGAGGATCAGGTTCCCGCCTGCGGACCGGGGCTCGACTACATGCTCGAAGTCATGCCGATGGCCGAGGTTTTAAAGCAGCTTATGCACGGCTCCGGTGAGTGCGCGGCAAAGGGTTGGACCTTTCTCACCCTGGGCATTCCGGAGTGGTCGCTGCTATGCTACCTCGCGCTGGGTGCGTGGGCACTGCTCATCGCAGCCAGGAAGTAACACTGTGGGTTACACATAAGCTGCAACATTGCTACTGCCTCCATTCATCCTGAGATGTTGATGTTTATTTACATGTCAGATTGATCCAGTATATGCATCCAAGGGTGACCCAGCGTAACAGCACCTCATATGTGTTGGGCTTGGTATCCAGAACAAAAATATGAGTCAGCATAAAACGCTAAAGATGGGGCAATCGAAGATGCAACTCGGCACACCCACTCATTTACAAGCGCCATTGGTCTCCTTGTGCTCAAATAGCGAGGATGGATCGTAAAAATTCGTGAAGCCATGCTGCGTGGAATTAAAAAACAAAAATGATGGCGGTGTGGGGCTGACGCAGCCGCGAACGAACTGGGTGTTAGGCTGAACAGACCAAGAACATCATAAGGGGAGATTGGATGCACTACACCGGACAGGACATGCTATGGCTCATCGGCAGCCTGTCCCGCGTATTCCGCCTCCCGTTCGATCCCCAACTCATCCGCCAGCAATTTCCGCCGCCGTATTCGCGCACCTCGCTGCTCAATGCTTTGCAAGCGCTGGACTTCAAAGTCGGCGAGATGGAACTCGACGAAGAGAGTATCGCCACCCTCGAACGCATCCCGTTTCCCGTTATCGCTTTTGCGCACGAAGATGACCCGGCAGAGGAAGGCAACCTCGACCAGCCCGTAGATATTCCGCCGAGCGATCAACTGCTGCCTGACGCGACACATGGCGCTGCCGCACCTGCTACCAACCATTCGGAGGGCGCGCCTGATACAGAACTACCGCCCAGACTCACCAGCCCCGTGCTGCTCATCAAGGCCGACGAGGAGCGCGTGCTGTTCTTCCGCGCCGGAGCCGAGCAGCCCGAGACTGTGCCGCTATCCGAATTTACCCGTCTCTTCCGCAGCGACATCCTGCTGGTCGCACGCGACACCGCGCAGACATCTGCCGATCTCGAAGAAGAACAGGCATCCACCCCGCAGCCTGCCGCACCCGGCCATACCCCGTTCGGCTTCCGCTGGTTTATTCCCGAACTGATGAAACACAAGCGCATCTGGCGCGACATTCTCATCGCCTCGCTGGCGATCCAGCTCGTCGGCCTCGTCACCCCACTGTTCACTCAGGTCATCATCGACAAGGTCATCGTGCACCAGACCCAGAGCACCCTGATCGCCATCGCCGTGGGGCTGGTGATGTTCATGCTGTTCAACAGCGCCATGACCTGGTTGCGCCAGTACTTCGTGCTGCACACCGGCAACCGCATCGATGCAGTGCTGGGCAGCCAGGTGTTCCGCCACCTGCTGCACCTGCCGCTGCCGTATTTCGAACACCGCCCCACCGGCACGCTGGTTGCGCGCCTGCACGGCGTCGAAACCGTGCGCGAATTCATCTCCGGCGCTGCCGTCACGCTGCTGCTCGACTTGCCGTTCCTGTTCATCTTCCTCGCCGTGATGTTCTGGTATAGCTGGCAGCTCACCCTGATCGCCCTGTTGCTGCTGTTGCTGATCACCGCTATCAGCTTCGCCGTCACACCCGCGCTGCGCGCCAAGCTCGACAAGCAATTCCTGCTGGGTGCCAAGAACCAGGCCTTCGTCACCGAGTATGTCGCGGGTATCGAGACCGTCAAATCCCTGCAAATGGAACCGGTGCTGGAGCAAAAGTACGGCGACCTGCTGTCGAACTACCTCGCCGCCGGATTCGCCACGCGGCAACTGTCCAACAGCTACAACGTCGCCGCCAATGCGTTGGAACAGATCATGACCCTGTCCATTCTCGTATTCGGCGCATTGCTGGTAATGAAGAATGAAGGTTTCACCATCGGCATGCTGATCGCCTTCCAGATGTTCGCCTCGCGCATGAGCCAGCCGATGCTGCGCTTGGCCGGGCTGTGGCAGGAATTCCAACAGGCCAGCATTGCCGTACTGCGTCTCGGCGACTTGATGGACGCGCCCGCCGAACCGCACGCACTGGTTCCCGCCCGCGCCCGTAGCGGCGCAGGGGGTAAAGTTGAGCTCAGAGAGGTCAGTTTCCGCTACAGCGACAAGCATCCTTACCTGTACCGCAATCTCAACCTGATCCTGCAACCCGGCAAACTCACTGTACTGATGGGCCCCTCCGGTTGCGGCAAGAGCACGCTGGGCAAGATGCTGCAAGGATTCTACTGGCCGACCGACGGTAGCATTCTGCTCGACGGTTACGACATCCGCCACCTCGCCGCCAACGAACTGCGCGCCAACTTCGGCGTGGTGCCGCAGGAAACGCGATTGTTCTCCGGCGCCCTTTACGACAACCTGCAACTGGCCAACCCGCATGCCAGCTTCGAAGAGATCGTTCACGCCTGCAAGATGGCCGAGATCCACGCGTTCATCGAACAGCTTCCGCAGGGCTACCAGACCCCGGTGGGCGAGAACGGCATCGGCCTGTCCGGCGGACAGCGCCAGCGCATCGCCATCGCGCGCGCCCTGCTCAAGCGTCCGCGCGTGCTGATCTTCGACGAGGCGGTGAGCAACCTCGATATCGAGACTGCCGAACACTTCGCGCACACCGTCAACAAACTCAAGGGCAAGGTCACCATGCTGTTCATCACCCACCAGTTGCCCAAGGCGTTGCAGGTGGATGAAGTGCTGAAGTTCGGGATGCCGGAGGCGGGAGAGCTGTCGAATACCAATTGACCTTCGATGCCTTTTGTTTGTGGGCGTGCTATTATGTGACCATGTGACATGACCATATGACCACCGACTTAGCGCATGTTTTATCGCGCTTAGTCGGATGGCCAGTAGTTCTATCAGGAGAATGTAATGCAAACAACCATTGGCGCGGGAGATTTCAAGGCAAAGTGCTTGCAACTCTTGAACGATGTAGCGGAGCGGAGGGAATCCCTGGTGATTACCAAGCGCGGCAAGCCGATTGCCAAACTGGTGCCTATTGAACCTGAGCAGCAATTATTCGGGGCGTTGCGCGGAAGCGTCATCGAAGAAGCCGACATTGTTTCTCCGCTTGACTCGGCGTGGGAAGCAGCGCAGTGAGCCTTGTGCTGCTGGACACTCACGCGTGGGTGTGGCTGCTCAACGGTGATCCGAAGATTGGCCGCAAGGCACGGAATGCCATTGAACGCTCTTTGTCCGATGAAGCGGTGCTGTTATCAGCTATTTCCCCTTGGGAAGTTGCCATGCTGGTCAGCAAGGGGCGGCTTGCGCTGGACCGGGATGTCGGCGAATGGGTGCAGGCGGCCGTCAGCCTTACCGGCATTCGTGTCGAGCCTATTTCCCCTGAAATTGCAGTTGCCAGCACGCGCCTTCCGGGGAGCATGCACGCCGATCCTGCCGACCGGTTGATTGTGGCAACAGCCCGGTATCTCGGTGCGGTATTGATAACGGACGACCAGTTATTGCTTGGCTATGCAGCCACAGGGCACTTGAAGGTAATGAAGGCGGGGCGATAGTCGCGCCACCCTCGCCGCATTACTTTGAAAATGTAATAACGTATCGTCCAAGACCACAAGATTCGCAACATTTGTACGTCCCCCGAGAATCCCAGCAAGGCTAGGCCGAAATATATAGGCATTTCGGCATATTGTTTCATACCCATGCCCCCTGTAAGGTCGCGCTCTGCATAAAACAGTAGCCGGCAATAAAAAAACTGCAATCTCACAGGGGGCAGCAAATGCGGGTCAAGCGCTGGCAAAAGCAACTCACGGGCGTCGATCCGCTCGACTTCTCACCCGGCCTGCTGCGCATCCAGGCGCAACCACCCACCCCGTTCGCCCGCACCCTGCTGTACATTCTGCTCACGTTGCTCGTCCTGCTGCTGCTCTGGGCCGCCTGCGGCAAACTCGACATCATCGCCAGCGCAGAAGGCAAGCTCATCCCGCAAAGCTACCTCAAGATCGTCCAACCCTCCGAGCAGGGTGTCATCCGCGACATCCTTGTCGAAGAAGGCCAGCACGTCAAAGCCGGGCAAGTGCTGATGCGCATGGACACCACCCTGTCTGCCGCCGACGGCAAGACGCTGGAAAGCGACGCACAAAGCAAGCAAATAGCCCTGCGCCGCATCGACGCAGAACTCGCCGGGCATTCCTTCGCCAAACTCCCCGGCGACCCAGGCGATCTCTACGTCCATGCCCTTGCCCAATATCAGGCCAACCGCCTCGCCCTTGATACCGCGCTGGCCCAGGAACGCAGCTTGCACGACAAGGCGCAAAGCGACCTCGCCTCCGCCGGGGAAATCCGCACCAAACTGCTCAAGACACTGCCGCACTACCGCCAGCAGGACGAAGCCTACGAAAAACTCGTCAAGGACGGCTTCGCCAGCAAAATCATGGCCAACGACAAAGCCCGCGAACGTATCGAAAAAGAACAAGACCTCAAATCGCAGGAGTACCTCATCCAGAGCGCCCAGGCCACCCTGACCCAATCAACCCGCCGCCTGGCACAGATCACTGCCGACTACCGGCGCCAGCTCCAGACCGAACGCGCCGACATCGAAGACAAACTCGACAAATCGCAGGGCGAACTCGCCAAACAGCAATACCGCTACAACCTGCACGAACTCAAGGCACCGCAGGAATGTGGGGAAGCATCTGCATCCGAGGCAGGCAACCCACAGGTGGAATCTGCGCCTGTACAACAAAACACACGTCGGCCTCCCCCCGGCGGATGCGTCGTCAAAGACCTCGCCACCCACACCGTCGGTACCGTCATCAGCCCCGGCACCATTCTCATGACCCTGGTGCCCAGCGGTGAAACCCTGCGCGCCGAAGTATGGGTCGGCAACCATGACGTCGGCTTCATCCACACCGGCGAACCGGTCAAGATCAAATTCGCCGCCTACCAGTTCCAGAAATACGGCATGGTGCAAGGAGAAGTCGTCCACCTTTCCGCCGATGCCAGCGACACCAACCCGCAACAGCAACCCAACAACAAAACCGGCAGCAACCTGCCGTTCGCCTACCGCGCCCTGATCGACCTCAGCGCCCAATACCTCGAAGAAAAAGGTGTGCGCCATTACCTTACACCGGGTATGCAAGTCACCGCAGAAATCCACCTCGGCACTCGCACCATCCTTGAATACCTGCTCTCGCCGGTGACGGGCGCGTTTCAGGAAGCGGCGAGGGAGCGGTGAGAATCAATTTGAATCCTGGTTTTGGAATAGAGGCTTGAAATGGAAAATCGTAATGATGAACCGGCTTTGCTGGTTGGCTTTGCGGGCGGGGCTGCTTTCGTGGACGAACTGCTGAAACAGGTAGACGACTTTAGCCATTCGATATGGCAAACGGTGGTAGCCGAAACCGGAAATCACCTGACCCGTGCGAATGCGCTGGAACAGCTTGCCAATGCGATAGAGCGCGTGACGAACTCGGTTTTATCCGACGGAGAGCCAGTCGATACGCAAAAGGTCGAAGCCGCGAAGGTGCAAGTGAACGGCCTGAGAACAGCGGCGGGAAAAGTGCGTTCAGCCGCGATAAGTAACAGCAACAAAATTTGTGCATGACTCTAAAACGCAAACGTGGTTTGAGCTTTGAACAGGAAAAGTGAAATGAAAAAACATAATGTTGAATTGCACCCAAAGTTGACCCCTTTAGTTACTGCTTTAGTTACCGGAGACCAGATTGTGAAGATAGAAGGAAAGAATTCGACTTCGATACCTTTCACCGTTCTTTGGGAAGCGGCGAATGATGAGATGTTTGAGAGAAGGAGGGTGAGCAATGCCCAATAATCGCAGCAATGTTTCTTATTATGTGTTCGGCGTCATAGCTGTTTTGTTTGGACTGTTTATGTATTGGGCGACAAGCGATATTCCACTACCCAATAACGCGAAGAAGGAGGGCAGCATGATTCACATTGACTTGAGCGATGGAGCGACAGATGAACGCGAAATAAAAGAATCGCTGTTTGTCGTGCCAGATAAATTCAAGCCGAGAGTATCGGAGGGTAGCTTTGCTTTCTATTTCAAGCTCCCTGATGGTACTCCCTACTCAGGAGATGACTCCCCTCAACCGCCAGATCAGGTCAGAGTGGTTGTAAGTCATCATGCAAAGGCGTTTAAATCCGAATACACCTTGCGGAATACGCAACCCAAGGGCGGGTCACTTTTTGCAACGCCCTGGTTTGTGGAAAGCAAGGATGGATTGGAAATATACCAATTCAAGATCAATGCAACCGCGATAGGCACGTACTTCAATTTTGTCGCAAAAGACGGCAGCAATATTCTGGCATTAGACGCGGGAAGCTGGTCTTGGAAGTACGAAATAAACAGGAAATTAAGCCCGCATATCGAAATAACTTACCTACTGCCTAAACCGCTTGTTCGAGATTCAAAGCATTTTGTTGAAGACGTGACTGTCGCAGATAACGTAATACTCAAACTCGTGCAATCTTTCCAATCCAAGTAGACCTTCTAAAGGAGATAAATCATGGCTGTCCCACTCAATGGCGATCAAATAAATGAATTGAATAATTTTATCCAGGCCGGCCAATTTGCCGATGGCTACAATTATTTACGTGACATCGTAAACCAGAAAATTCCGGCAGAAGGCGATTTTGCCAAGAGCCAAGACCTCACGGTTTTAGCTGCATGGTTTGATACGGCTGCACATATCAACGCGAATGATGGTTCGTTTGTGAGCGAGTTCGTGCGCGGCTCGACGGAGTATGTGAACAGAACACAAGGAGTGCCGATTACCGACCAGCAGTTTCAAAATTCATCTGATACCTTGGCAATTTTATTGCTAAATCAAATTGCTCAAAGTGGCTCAATCGGCACCGCTCAGGAAGTGGTTAGCTTGGATATTCGAATTGCAGTTGACACACTTCATATGCCGCCATGGGGCTGGGCTGGCGCAGTTTTTGATATTTTTCCACCAGACATGGGCGGTTTAGGGATGGATGTAGCCAGCGTACCGCTGGACAAAATGGGTGTTATGTCTGATGCGATTCCGACCTCGATACCTTTCACCGTTCTTTGGGAAGCGGCGAATGATGAGATGTTTGAGAGAAGGAGGGTGGGGAATGCCAAATAAACGCAGCAATAACTTGTATTACGTGTTCGGCGGCCTGGCGATTTTGTTTGGCTTATTTATGTTTTGGGCGACAAGCGATATTCCGCTACCCAATAACGCGAAGAAGGAGGGCAGCATGATTCATATTGACCTAAGTGATGGTGCGACAGATGAACGCGAAATAAAAGAATCATTGTTTATTGTGCCTGATAAATTTAAGCCGAGAGTATCAGAGGGTGTTATCGCTATTTATATAAAATTTCCTAATGGCACACCTTACACAGGCAACGATTTTCCGCTGCCGCCAGATCAGGTCAGGGTGGTTATAAAGCATCGTGCAAAATCAGAAGGCCGATCAGAATATTCTTTGCGCCACACACAGCCGAAAGACGGATTGCTCAAAAATGTGCCCTATTTTGTTGAGAGCAAAGACGGGTTGGAGATATACCAATACGATTACGGGAGTAAAAGTAAAACCATAGGCACGTACTTCAATTTTGTCGCAAAAGATGGGAACAATATTCTGGTAGATGACCCAGGAGACTGGTCGCGAGACTACATAATAGACAGAAAATTAAGTCCGCATATCGAAATAACTTACCTGCTGCCTAGACTGCTTGTTCGAGATTCAAAGCATTTTGTTGAAGATGTAACCATCGCAGATAACGTCGTACTCAAACTCGTGCAATCTTTTCAATTCAAGTAATTCTTCCAAACCATAAGGAGATTAATCATAGCCGTCACTCTCAATAGCGATCAAACAAACAAACTAAATGATTTTATCCAAGCCGACCAATATGCCGACGGCTACAAATATTTGCACGACATCGTGAACCAGAAAATTCCGGCAGAAAGCGATTTCGCCAAGAGCCAAGACCTTACGGCTTTAGCTGCGTGGTTTGATGCGGCCGCACATATCAATGCGAACGACGGATCGTTTGTGAGCGAGTTCGTGCGCGGCTCGACGGAGTATGTGAACAGAACACAAGGGGCGCCGATCACTGACCAGCAGTTTCAGGATTCATCTGATACTTTGGCAAGGCGGTTGCTGAATGAAATTGCACAAAGTGGCTCAATCGGCACCGCTCAGGAAGTGGTTAATGAGGATATCCAAAATGCGGTGGATACCCTTCACATGCCACCATGGGGTTGGCCTGGCGCAGTTTTTGATATTTTTCCACCGGACATGCTTGGCACTGGATTGGGTGGGCTAGGGAAAGATGTAGCCAGCGTACCGTTGGACAAAATGGGGGTTATGTCTGATGCGATTCAAATGGGGATCATCAGAGCGGTTGATCGAATGCTGCGTGATGGTGTCATCAGCACAGCAGATGAGATCAATTCGATCATTCGATCCACCGGCAATAGTGTATTCGATTTTCTTATACCCTCCGGCTACGACAACGAACAATCCTTCGAGCAATCATTCCTTAATGACATAAGAAACCTCTTCAATCAAGCGGAAATTACGAGAAGCCCACTAGTCCTCGACCTCAACGGCGACGGTGTCAACACCGTCGCGACAAGTGCCGGAATACACTTCGACCACAACAACAACAGCTTTTCCGAACTCAGCGGATGGGTCAACAAGGATGACGGCCTGCTGGTGCGCGACCTCAACGGTAATGGCCAAATAGACGGAGGGGGCGAACTCTTCGGCAACAACACCCTGCTCGCCAACGGCCAGAAAGCTGCAAACGGTTTTGCTTCACTGGCCGAGCTGGACACTAACCAGAACGGTGCCGTTGACAGCATCGAAGCCGCCGCAGCCGGACTGCTCATCTGGAAAGACGCCAACCAGAACGGCATCACTGACGCCGGAGAACTTCTCACCCTCGACCAGGCCGGAGTGAGCAGTCTTGCCACCGGCTACGCGGCTTCCTCCACGGTGGACGCCCAAGGCAACACCCACGGACTGGTTGGGAGCTACACCACAACGAACGGCGACGCATGGGCCATGGAAGATGTCTGGTTTGCCGTGGATACTGCGCGGACGATAGACAAAGACATCATCGCCGTATCCGCCCAGATCGCCGCATTGCCGGATATCGCCGGATTCGGCGATGTCCACAGCCTGCATCAGGCAATGGCGCGCGATACTACCGGACACTTGCAATCCCTTGTTGCACAGTTCATGGCCACAACCGATACAACTACTCGCCAAGCGACAGCCACCCAACTCATCTATGTTTGGGCGGGTATGGAAAACGTGGATCCGAACAGCCGCGCCAACTCGGTTTATGGTAATTCTATCGGGGATGCGCGCAAGCTGGCGAGCCTCGAAGCGCTGCTGGGCGAAAGCTACGTTGGCGTATGGTGCTGGGGGACACCAGACCCGAACCCGAATGCACCGGCAGCGACCGTTCTGTTGCAGGCGTTCGATAGTCTCGTCAACTACGTTAGCTTCAAGTTGGATAGGCCGAACATAAGCTATCTTTATGACAGTGTCAGTATCTCTTGGAACGCTACGACAAACTCATTTGGATTGGATTTTTCTCATGTGGCCTGGGCACTTGAAACGAAGTATGCCGCCGACCCGCAAGGGGCGCTGAATGATTTGCAGGGATTCTGCACCGATCTAAAAACTTATACTGGTGGCGCGGTATATGTTGAACAACTGCGCAGGTTCGGAAACCTGGAGGGAAGTGCACTCCAATTTAAGCTTGCTACGTTGGGCTATGACAGAGTCATTGTGGGCGATGCTGGAGACAATGTTCTTAACGTCACGGATGGAGGTGATTATTTTATTTATGGCGATGCTGGCAACGACACGATCACGTTCAGCTCTAACAGCAACAACACCATCGAAGGTGGTGCAGGCGATGACCTGATCAAGGTCGATTATCAGTACGGCGATCCAAGCTACGCCAACACCTTTGCAGGCGGTACGGGTATCGACCGCATCGAGAGCGGTGGCAGTGCCGACACCTACCTCTTCAATCGGGGCGACGGCCAGGACACCATCAACGATCTGGACGTTTACGAATCTGGAGCTGCCGACAAGCTGGTGTTCGGATCCGGAATTGCCGCAAGCGACGTCACTGCCAGTCGCTCCGGCGACAATCTGGTGATCAAGGTCAATGACCCGAACAATGCCTCGGCGACCGACCAGATCACCATCGAGAACTGGGAGTACTTACCACAGCGGATCGAGCAAGTGCAATTTGCCGACGGCACAACCTTGAGCATGGGCGACCTGACTCGTCTATCGATGGTTGGAACAGCGGGTGCGGACACGCTGACGGTATGGGGCGATGGGACGTTCGCCGACGGCAAAGAAGGCGACGACACGATTGTTACCGGTTACAGCGACGTGACAATTTATGGCGGTGACGGCAACGACACGATCACGGCACTCGGTGGCAATGACACCCTCGATGGCGGCGAAAACGACGACTACCTCGACGGCGGAGCGGACAACGACACCCTGTGGGGTGGCAATGGCAACGACATCCTGGTCGGCGGCACGGGCGATGACAAACTCTACGGCGAGGCCGGCGCGAACTACCTCGACGGCGGAGACGGCGCGGACATCCTCAACTCGGGCGGCCCCGGCAGCTCGCTGTACGGGGGCGCTGGCAACGACGACATCTCCGCTGCGGGCGGCGGCAACATGCTGGATGGCGGTGCGGGCGACGACATTCTCGTGGCGGACGGCGATGACAACTATCTGGACGGCGGCGACGGCGTCAACACTGTGCAAGCTGTCGGCAACAACAACAGCCTGTTTGCCGGAACCGGCAACGACGACCTCGCGGCCTGGGGTGACGGCAACTACCTGGATGCGGGCGATGGCGCCAACACCCTGTATGCGCAGGGTATCAACAACTACATGAATGGCAGGGAAGGTAACGGTGTGTTGAATGGTGATGTGAGATTGATAGTTTGGAACGGCGCGCGATGCGCCGTTTTGTTTGTGCGAGAGGAAAGCGAAGCGGCGAATGATGAATACTTCCGAGAAGTGGAAAGGAAGGTGGCGTAATGGGCTTCGTCATTTTTATGGTAATGGGGCTGTATCTGCTGATCTCGCTCGGCGTGGTGGCGTGGGCCGTTAGATATGCAAAGAAGAATGGTAAGAGTACCAAGCGCTGGGGCTTGAGTGCAGCACTGGTGATGTTTTTGATTCCCTGCTGGGACTGGATACCTACCGTTGTGGCACACAAGTATTACTGCGAGAAGGAGGCGGGGTTCTGGGTCTATAAACCGCTGGATCAATGGAAGAAGGAGAATCCTGGGGCGATGGAGACTTTGGTGGCGAATAAAGGTGCGCCCTCGACAAGGCAGGGCGACATGGTGAATTACACCGATACCTATTTTTTGAACCAGCGATTCAACTGGGTTGTGAAGCATAACGGTCAATTTTTGTTTAACCGATGGCGACACGAACAAGAGGCCGTGGATGCAAAGACTGGTGCAGTGTTGGCGCGGTATGTAGATTTCTCCACAGCGCAAGTACAGCGACAGGCAGGTTGGTCTGGGTGGAAGTTTTGGTTAGCTGAAAAACATTGCATTGGTGGAGATCGTAACCAAGGTTTGATGTATTCATTCGAGCACAACATTAGGGGAGTAGAAAAATGAGCACGATTCAAAATTTGTTCGAACAAGCACAACTTGCTGAAGCTGCATATGCCAATCTGTGGAATAGCAATACAAACAGCGTAATTACAGACTCGGAGCTTGTAAAAATTGCGCTTATCGCTGAAAAGTTCTCCATCGCCCAAGCCGCCGAACTCGTCAAGAATTGGCGCGTCGTCAGCCAACAGCCCGACACCATAAGCGGTTTTTCCGCGACGTTGTTCGAGAAGCTGGATGCAAACCAGCAGCCGACAGGTCAATACAGTTTCGCGATACGCGGCTCGACCCAGATACTGAGTGATTTTGTGGCGGATGCCGCACTGATTGCTGCTGATGGTATAGCTCCCGCCCAAGTTGTGGACATGTACAACTACTGGCAACGCTTGAACGCCCCGATAGACGCGATTTACGATGCAGCGATATTGATGCCTATCGCTGATTTTCAGATAGGGCAGTATCCGGCGTCCCAACTGATTTACGATTCAATCGGCGGAACCTACAGCACGATCAAATTCGTCAAGTCCAACGCGCTTGCAGATACATCACTGCAAACTGGTTCCGGCGCGCTTGCCGTTTGTCCGGCTGGTCTCAGCGTAGATGGGCATAGTCTGGGTGGGCATCTTGCGATGGCATTTTCGCGTCTGTTTCCAGCCATAGCCAGTAGCGTTACTGCTGTCAATGGACTCGGTTTCAAGCTCGATAACAGCAACGTCAACAACCTGTTTTCCCTGCTGGGCGGCGCGACATCATTTACCGCCACACAGATTCAAAACCTGTATGGAATTGATGGGCCAGAATTCGCTTCGATGAACAATGGCCTACTCCAACAGCCGGGCGGATGGGATGGGATTTATATTGAAGATGGCTCGTTGCTATCCGCCCAGATAGGCGGGCATAGCGCAACTCAGATGACCGACTCCCTCGCCGTCTACAACCTGCTGTCCACCATCGACCCATCGCTGAGTCTGGACACCATCACCGGCATCCTGGAAGCATCCAGCAACGTAGCTGCCTACAGCCTGGAATCAACTGTTGCAACACTGGGTAAAGTGTTCATGGTGCCGAGCGCATCAAGCTGCGATGCCACGAGCGTATTCGACATAGACCGCAACAAACTCTACATTGCGCTCAACGACATCAAGAGCGTCGTTCAAAGCGGTTACACCATCGTAGCGTTGGATAGCATGGATGCCGCTACCCTGGCTGCGAATGCCAAGGGCGACATTGCCTATCGCTTCGCTTTGGTGAACAGCCTTCCGTTTGCCGTGATTGGGGCGGACTACAGCACGCTCAATGCTTTGGGCGAATATGACCTGTACGACCCTGCGACGGGACAAGATGCACTTTCCGACAAATACCTCGAAGACCGCAGCGGCTACCTCGTCGCCAAACTCAACGACAACCGGACAGACGGCACGATCAACACCTTGCAGGACGTGCGCTACCGCGACCTTGAAACCAACGCCACACTCAACCCCATCAACACCGAACTTCGCCGCGTCACCTTCGGCGGCGCGGCGGACGAAGGGTTCAGCGGATCAAGCGGCGGCGATAGCCTGTATGGCGGTGATGGGGCGGATGTTCTGGATGGCGGCGCGGGGAACGACTACCTCGAAGGCGGTCAGGGCAACGATGTTTATATCTGGAACACCGGCGACGGGTCGGACATCATTCTGGACACCGACGGCCATGGCAGCATTATCGAAAATGGCGTAACCCTCGGAGGGGGTATAGACACCGGCGACGGGCGTACCTACAGGTGGACGGACGCAAACAACAAAGAGCACACCTATTTATTCCTTAATGGCAATACCATAACCGGTGGTGACCTGCTGGTGGATGGCAATCTTACTGTCAGAAACTTCAAGGGCGGCTACCTTGGCATCACCCTGAATGTGGCGCAAACAGAGCCAGTCGTGAACACAATAATTGCACCGCCGCCGACTGGTTGGGTGCTTTCAGGCACAGATTCAGACGACCTAATGATAGGGGGAGGGATATCCTTATATTTCATGGTCGGCGGGGCCGGTAACGATCGGATTTATGCCGGCGCGGAAGTTAGTATTGAAACAGCGATCATCAATGGCAATACCCAGATAACCGACAATCAAACCAGTGATGATCAGATTCATGGTGATGGTTCCGATGTGACAGCGGGAATAATCGGCATCGGTGGAAATGACATACTGGTTGGAGGCGCCGGCACAAGCATTCTGGTCGGGGGAGGCGGGCAAGACCTCATAATTGGCGGCGCTGGGAACGATGACATAAGCGGAGACAACGAGTTCTCGCCTGTAGGTTACTGGGAGGAAGGGTCGAACGACCTCTATTATGACTGGTCCAACAGACCGCGACGAGTGCCGGAATATGTCAACTTGCCGTACCCGAATGCCCGCTTCCCGGTTCCTCAGAATCCGGGGGCGGATGTCATTTATGGCGGAACTGGCGATGATTATGTGTTCGGTGGCGGCGGCGATGATGTCATCTTCGGTGAGGCAGACAATGACCGGTTGGCAGGAGAGGGAGGGAACGACATTTTGCTGGGCGGCGATGGCGACGATATTATTTGGGGAGAAGGCGGGTTTGGGTACAGCGTAGCGGCGGGCGACGGAAATTATCTGGACGGGGGCAACGACAACGACACGCTTTCCGCAGACGGCGGCAATAACGAATTGTTCGGCGGCGCAGGCGACGACACCCTCGTGGCGGACGGCGGCGACGACGTTATCAACCTCGGCGCGGGCGACGACAACCTCTACACAAGCGGGAGCACCACCGGGCGCATCATCGCCAATGGCGGCGACCGATGGCGAGAAGCTGCGAACGATGCGGAAAGGAGGATGGCGGCATGAGTCTCCTTTTGGCTGTTTTTTACTGGGTAGTCATTCCGGCTTTTGTGCTCCTGATTGCCAGAGGGCTGTTCCGCCGCGTAACCACATCATTCCAAAAGCGCGTGGTAGTGGTTGCCAGCGTGGCGGTATTTTTTGGATTGCTATGGATAGCAGCAGGTGAGAAATGGTGGCTTGACTATCAGGTGCGTGAGCTCTGCGCCAAGGATGGCGGGGTCAGGGTTTATGAGACGGTAAAGCTGCCGCCTGAGAAGCTCAACCAGTGGGGGCAGCCAAATTTCTATCGGCCTGATCAGGGCGAAAATGCATTAGGGGTTGACTATGTATTCAAGCGAGAAACGCTCTACTACAGGCAGGGTAATCCGGATTTGTTTCGGTTAAGAACCCAAGTTTTTAGACGTGTAGACGGCAAGCTTCTTGGGGAGTCTGTGTTCTATAAGCGAGGTGGGGGTGATCTTCCTGGGCCTTGGCATGGTACGAGTTTTATGTGCCCGGAAACTAGCGTTGGTAATGACGTTCTTCGCCAAATATTTCGTAATTGACAAGAAGGAGTAAAAAATGAATTCCATAACAGAATATTTTAATCAGTCCGAACTGGCATTGGCAGCTTATGCAAATTTGATTCCCGGGGTTGACCCTGTCCCTGCTTTACAAGATGCTTCAGTCGGCATGTCCGCCACCCAAGCCGCCACCTTTGCCGCCACTTACACCGTCATTGACCAATACACCGACCCAGCAAGCGGATTTTCTGCGACGGTGTTCGAGCGGAGCGGGCAGCGCTATATGGCGATCCGTGGAACACAGCCGGGGGATGTCCTGGACTTGATTGCCGATGCCGATCTTGCGTTATCCGGTGCGGCTGCCAAGCAGACGATCTCTCTTTTCAACTACGTCCAGCGGCTCAGTGGCGTGAAAGGGCAACCCGTTGCACAACTGGAATGGAACGGGCAGGACTACGTTCTCAACCAGACAGGCGCGGTTGGCTTACTCGATACGCCGCTCTCCGGGGCACTGCCTGTCACGGGGCACTCGCTTGGCGGGCATCTTGCAATGGCTTTGGGGCGTCTCTTTCCGCAGGGCGCATCGCAGATTTATACCTACAATGCGCCGGGTTTCATCAATGCCGCAGCAGATAGTTTTTTTGCGCGGGTAGATGCGGCACTGGGGCGCACCAGTTCGACATTTGCCGATGCCGTGACCACCAACCTGTATGGCAGTGGGTTAAACATTATTGCAGGCTATGCAAACGACCATGGCACCCCGAAAGAGATTTTTCTGGAGAGTAGTGCACATAGCATAGTGGATATTACAGACTCCCTCGCCGTCTACAACCTCCTCGCCACGCTCGACCCCACGCTCAACACCGGCACAACCGGCATCAACGCCATCACCGGCATCCTAAAGGCCAGCAGCAACATCGCCGCCAACAGCCTCGAATCCGCAGTCTCGGCCTTGGGCAAACTATTCCTGGTGAACGGCGCAGCCGGATACAACGCCAACGAATTCGATGGCAACCGCGACCTGCTCTACAGCGCACTCAACGACATCAACACTGCCATTGGCACAAATACTTACACCCTGCGCGATCTCACCGGCTTCAACGCCGCGCAACTCGCCAGCGTCGCCCAAAGCAACCTCGCCTACCGTTACGCCCTCGTCAATGGTGATCCGTTCGCACTGGTAGGGGATGACACTATCTATGCCACGCACAACAACAACGGCGAGCTCGACCTGTTCGATACAGCCACCGGGCTTGGCGCGCTCACCACCCAATACCTCACCGACCGCAGCGATTACCTCACCAAACTCCTTGCCCGCAATGTGCAGGACGACACTGACTACCGTTTATCGAGCGGAGGCGGCGACATGCTCTACCGTGACAACCGCACCAGCACGATCACGGAAATCCGCACCGGCAGCCTGCTCGCCACAGACGACGCGCGCAGGCACATCGAATTCGGCAGCGACCAAGGCGAAACCATCAGCGGCGGCAGCCAGAATGACCGCCTCTACGGCATGGGCGGCGACGACACCCTGAACGGCGGCGATGGGCAAGATTACATCGAAGGCAATGCAGGAGACGACACCCTCACCGGCGGGGTGGGCAACGACACCCTGGTGGGCGGTGCGGGCCTCGACACCTACCATGTCGGCGATGGCCTCGACACCATACTTGACAGCGACGGGCAGGGCCGCATCTACCTGGGCGCAGACCTGCTCAATGGCGGCGAAAGCAAAGACGGCGGCCACATCTGGCAAAGCAGCGACGGCAAACACACCTACGCCTTTATCTCCGGCGACCCGACTGCTGCCGAAGGCGCAACACTGGTGGTGGACGACAAGCTCACCATCAAACATTTCCATGCAGGCGACCTCGGCCTCACCCTGAACGTTGCCACTACCGCGCAACCCTCCTCAACTACTACTTATATCGGCAGCAGTGGCATGGACTGGGTTACTTTTAGTGGCTATTTAAACGACAACACCTTGTACGGCAACAATCAGGTTGTTGGCAATGTGAATGGAGACAACCTCATTGTCGGCAACGGGACATCCACCTCGTCGGCGACAACGATCACAGGGCCCATGGGAGACATATTCATCCTGGGCAACGGCAACAACCGAATTTACGCCGACGACCAAGTGGATATTGCCACCGCGCTCGCCCGGCAGAATACCCTCACCCCCACGGGGCAATTGGGCGATTTCATCGCCGTCGGCGCGGTCAGCCATCCTCCGTATGCAGACGGCGGGGTAACCGGAGGACAGCAACTCTATTCCTTCCCCGTTGGCAGCGGCAACAACACCATCGTCGGCAGTACGGGCAACGACCTCATTATCGCTGGCGGCGGCAGCAATACGGTGATCCTCGGTCCGGGTAATAACACCTTTATTGGAGGCTCGACCCTCATTCTTGGTCAATTAAATACCACTGAGCCTTGGTGGGGACTATTGACCAGTAGTGTGACGGTCAGTAACAATATGCCTCAATATCAAATCTCCATGCCGGCGTTAACGCTGCAAGGTAGCGGAGGCTTTACCCCCTCGGCACAGCTTGCCGCGCTGCAATCCTATAACCAGTACAACAGTGACAACTCCTGGTGCGATATTGGTAGGCGGCGACAGGTTTCTGCAACGGCTACCCACCCCGCAGTGATTGTCACTTCGTGGTCGATCAACACCTCCAGTTCGCAACCGCAATTTAGCCCTTACGGCCCCTATTACGAAACCTATCCCAGCACCCCGGCCGGCAACAGCCGCGATACCATCTTTGCGGGCAGCGGCAACAACCTGATTGTCGGGTCGAACGGCGGCAACTACATTGATGCGGGCAGCGGCAACAGTAATGTGTTTTCCGGGGGAGGGGACGATGTGGTTTTTGGCGGCGATGGGAACAGCCTTATCAATGCCCAGGGTGGCAACGACTATATCGTTGCCGGTGACGGAAATCACCGTATTTGGGGCGGCGCCGGAGACAACATCATCTATGGTGGCAACGGAGACAACGTTATCTTCTCTGGAATCGGTGCATGGAACTGGGCGGACATCAATGCGGGAAGCAACTTTGTAAATTCCGGCACAGGGAATGCTACCATTTACGGCAGCGGCGGCAACGACACACTGGTTAGCGGTAGCGAAGCAGGCACAGGAAAGACCACCACCATTCATGCGGGCAACGGCAACGAAACCATTTTCGGCGGCAATGGCGACGACACCATCTATGGTGGTGCGGGCAACAACACTATCTATGCCGGGGACGGCAACACGACCATACGACTGAGTGGTAACGCAAACGAGACCAGCACCGTTTATGGCGGGAACGGCAACGACACCATCTACAGCGGATCTGGCAGCGATATGCTGATGGGCGGCGCGGGAGACGATACCTATGTGTTCGGGATCGGTGGTGGAGTGGACACCATCATAGATACGGTCGGCAAGAACAAGATCGTGTTTGGTGCGGGAATCGATCCGGCCTCGGTGACGCTGGGACTCGGTTCGCTGCTGATCCGGACGGGCAACGGCAACGATGCGATCCACATCCAGGGCTTCGACCCCAACGATGTTCTTGCGAATCCGCTTATCGAGAGTGTCCAGTTCGCCGATGGTACGACGCTCGGCTATGCCCAGTTGTTGGAACGCGGCTTCGATATTGCGGGGACGGCGGGAGACGACATCCTGAATGGTACCAATACCACCGACCGGATCAGCGGCGGCAACGGCAACGATGTACTGAACGGCGGCGCAGGCAATGATGTATTGCGCGGTGGTCGCGGCAACGATACGTATGAATTCTATCTGGGCGATGGTGCGGATCATATCGAAGATACGCAGGGGTTGGATACCATCTATCTTGGCGACGAACTTACTGTTGCAGATTTGCAGGTATCGCGTGTTGGCAATGACTTGGTTTTGACTATTGGTGATGAGGGCGATTCCATCACCATTGCAAACTGGTCTATCCAAACCGAAGGCGTAAAACAGATCGAGTTCAGTAATGGCGACATAAAAGATATCTTCATGTTGATGAATCATGCGCCAGTCGTGGTTAATCCGTTTCCAGATCAATCCGCAACCGAAGGTCAAGCATTCAATTGCTCACTCCAACTCGACATCTTTACCGGCGGTTTCCTGAACGACGCTACGGACACGGGCACACCGGATCAGGTGTGGCCGAGGTACAGCAATTATTTCGATGGCAGTGGCGGCAATGACATTTACAGCTTTGCACGCGGCGACGGAAACGGCTACGTCAGTGATTGGGATAACTCTCCCATGGACACTGTGCAGTTCATGGACGTGCTGGCAGCCGATGTGACGTTGACCCAGAATCAATATGGCGACGTGATCATGTCCGTCAACGGGACAGCGGACAGCCTCACCTTGGATAGCTGGATCGGCTACAACGAAGCAAGAATTGAGCAAGTGACGTTTGCCGATGGCGCAGTGTGGGGCATGGCCGATATTCAGTCTCTGCTTTCTGCTTCGCGCAGTCCAGGCAGCGATTACATCACCGGTTCAGGTGACGCGGATACGATTTTTGGTGGCGCCGGGAACGACGGCTTGATCGGCGCCGGTGGTAGCGATCTGTTGAGCGGCGGAAGCGGTAACGATGTGCTGGAGGCGGATCGGGACTATAGCGATGGCGCAAACGATCTGTTGATGGGTGGTGAGGGCTATGATGATTTGCTTGCTTCCGTCTCGAACGATCTGCTGATCGGAGGGAAGGGCGATGATTACATTACCGGGTACGACGGCCACAATGTCATTTTGTTCAACCGTGGCGACGGGCAGGATGAGTTTGATCCATGGAGCAGCAACGAGGGGTTGCAAGCGAACACCCTTTCATTGGGCGGTGGCATCAGCTATGCAGACCTTTCTATCCGCGACGGTGGCGATGATCTAGTTCTGGATATGGGTGATGGCGATTCCATTTTCCTTTATGGCTGGTTTGATTCCTCGATGAACAACAAGGTCATCAGTACCTTGCAAATCATTACCGAAGCGATGCCTGACTACGACCCCAACTCGGCTAATCCGTTGCTGAACAAGCGTATCCAACAATTTGATTTTCTTGCTTTGGTTGCTCAGTTCGAAGCTGCACTCGCAACCGATCCATGGCTTACCACATGGCAACTGGTGCCGCATCTGGGGGGCTTCTCGCTGGGTTCGGATACCGAAGCCATCGGCGGCGATATGGCCTACCTGTATGGCAAGAACGGAAACCTGAATGGATTAAGTGAAGCAGAATTGCGAGCGCAACTCAACGACGCATCATTCGGCACCAGCAATCAGGTGCTGACCATGATTTCCGGCGTGGCAAGTTTATTCAACGACGTGGACTTCATCCACGGCGACCACTTGAGTTACAGCGCCACGTTGGTAGATGGCTCGGCATTGCCCTCCTGGTTAACCTTCGATGCCGCACGCGGCACGTTCAGTGGCACGCCGGAAATCGTTGATGCTGGCATCCTGACCGTGGCTGTGACAGCAACAGATTCTGGCGGCCTTTCTGCAACAACGAACTTTGTGTTGACCGTAACTGGCAACGGATCGATAAATGTCGCACCGGTTGCAATGGATGACATGGTGGCCGTGAGCGAAGATGCAGCGCAAACCACGATAGCTGCTGCCGATTTGTTGGCCAACGACATCGATCCGGACGCGGGTGATATTTTATCTATCAGTGCATTCGATGACACTACTGCCGGCGGAAATGCGGTCATACAGGATGTCTCGGGCAATCTGGTTCTGGACATCGGTGATCGCTACCAGTCGCTGGCCGCAGGACAGACAGCCATCGACAGTTTTGCTTATACCGTCACTGACATAGCCGGTGCTACTTCGACGGCTACCATCAACGCCACGATCAATGGTGTCAACGACGCGCCTATCGCAGTATCGCAACTCCCCGATCAACTGGTCATGAAAGGCGATGCATACTCGTTCCAATTGCCTTCGGGTAGTTTTGCCGATGTCGATGCGGGCGACACCTTAAGCTACAGCGCTACATTGGCCGACGAGATTGCGCTTCCGGCTTGGCTCACCATCGATCCGGCAACCGGTACACTGAGTGGCATTGCGGGTGCGAGCGATATCGGGGGTATAGATATTAAAGTGACCGCAACCGATTCGGGCGGGCTGAGCGCTTCAGGCAATTTCAATCTCAGCGTTTACAACCCGATCAACGGCACTCTCTATAACGACACGATCACTGGAACCGCAAACCAGGATTACATCCAGGCTGGAAGCGGAAATGATGTTGTGAATGCAGATGACGGCAACGACATTATCGTCGGCGGTGCAGGATCGGATGTCCTGGCTGGCGGAGCGGGTGACGACACCTTCCTGATCGAGGGCAGCGACACCGCTTACGACCGCTTCCAGGGCGATGCTGGTTTCGATACCGTGCTGGGCGGCGATGGCGATGACACCATCCGCGTGAACTATTTCACCGGGGCATCGACGGTCGAGCGTATCGACGGCGGAGCAGGCGTGAACGTCATCGCCGGGACCCAGTACAACGACACCATCAACCTTGCAGACACCGAGTTGGTCAACATTGCCAAAATCGACGGCGGTATCGGCAACGACGTTATCACCGGCAGCGCGGGCAACGACATTATCACCGGCGGTCTGGGTTCAGATGTTCTGGCTGGCGGCGCTGGCGACGACACCTTCCTGATCGAGGGCAGCGACACCGCTTACGACCGCTTCCAGGGCGATGCTGGTTTCGATACCGTGCTGGGCGGCGATGGCGATGACACCATCCGCGTGAACTATTTCACCGGGGCATCGACGGTCGAGCGTATCGACGGCGGAGCAGGCGTGAACGTCATCGCCGGGACCCAGTACAACGACACCATCAACCTTGCAGACACCGAGTTGGTCAACATTGCCAAAATCGACGGCGGTATCGGCAACGACGTTATCACCGGCAGCGCGGGCAACGACATTATCACCGGCGGTCTGGGTTCAGATGTTCTGGCTGGCGGCGCTGGCGACGACACCTTCCTGATCGAGGGCAGCGACACCGCTTACGACCGCTTCCAGGGTGATGCCGGTTTCGACACTATTCTGGGCGGCGATGGCGACGATACCATCCGGGTGAACTATTTCACCGGGGCATCGACGGTCGAGCGTATCGACGGCGGGGCGGGTGTGAACGTCATTGCCGGCACGCAGTACAACGACACCATCGACTTGTCCGGCACCGAACTGGCCAACATCGCCAACATCGACGGCGGTATCGGCAACGATACGATCACCGGCAGCGCGGGCAACGATCTATTGTTCGGTGGGGATGGTAGCGATGCCCTACGCGACAACGGCGGGAATAATCTGCTGGATGGCGGTTCAGGCAACGATATCCTGACGGGCAATGCAGGCAACGAATTCCTTGTTGGTGGAATCGGAAGCGACACGATTACTGCTGGTGATGGTGCAGATATCATCGCTTTCAATAAGGGGGATGGGCAAGATATTGTCAACGGCGGTATTGGTACCGACAACACCCTCAGCCTGGGTGGTGGTATCCAGTACTCCGATCTGGCGCTATCCAAGACCGGCAACGATTTGATTCTGGAGGTGGGTAACGGTGATCAGATTAACTTCAAAAATTGGTATGACACCACAGCCAACTATAAGAGCGTTCTCGATCTGCAAGTCGTAGCTGATGCCATGGCCGGATTTGATCGCGCCTCGAGTGACCCGCTGCTGAGCAAGTCGATTCAGGATTTTGACTTCACCGCCATTGTCGATGCCTTCGATCAAGCGCGTGGTAGTAGCGCCAACTTCATGCACTGGAGCACCACCAACAGTCTGCTAACCGCACATCTGTCCGCCAGCGATAGCGAAGCACTGGGCGGCGATCTCGCCTATCAGTACGGCAGGAACGGCAGCTACGTAGGCATGAATCTGGTGGCGGCGCAGAGCGTTATCAACGCCCCGCAGTTTGGCGCCCAGACACAGACGCTGAACTCGTTGCAAGGTTTACAGGACGGTTTGTAAACGCTCGCGGCTTAGAGGCGCATAGGATTGCAAAAACTGGGGCGGCTCGCCATGCCGATGCAGAGCCGCCTCGATAGGCCTGAGGCCGACTATGTTAATTTGCATGTCAGATTGACCCAGCATATGCATCCAAGGGTGACCCAGCGCAGCGGCACCTCATATGTGCTGGGCTTGGCATCCAGAACAAAAATATGGGTCAGCATAAAACGCAAAGATGGGGAAATCGAAGGTGCAATTTGACAGCTAGCAGTCTGTCGGACTTAATCGCCAGACCATAAATACTCCCCGGCTTGGGGAGAAATTAAGATTTTTTCTCATCCGCGTTATTGTTTTTCCGTCGTCATTTCTGTTTCATCTTCGCCAAGCCCA